>Ga0209373_10000067_pt1 | contig 236259 bp, 220 predicted proteins | sample Higcelweek5metaG_FD_187173 | JGI IMG/M metagenome (GOLD analysis project Ga0209373, IMG submission 187173) | Freshwater pond sediment microbial communities from the University of Edinburgh, under environmental carbon perturbations - High... | ecosystem: Environmental > Aquatic > Freshwater >... | reverse complement strand
TCAATTCGCCGCCGGTGCAAGTACTTTCTGAATCTTTTCTCGTCTAACTCGTTGATTCTCAAGGAGTTTTCGGAGACATCTGCACCGGATGTGGGGCGCATTATAGAGGATATCGAGGGGCTGTCAACGCTTATTTTGCGTTTATTCCGCTTTTAGGCGAATACGGGCAAAACTCTTCTTTCCAGCCTGACAGACGTGTTCTGCGCCGACCTCAAATAGGAAGTTGCGATCTACCACGGCACCATCAATGCGCACGCCTCCAGAGGAGAGAAGATCACGCGCGACGGCGGCGTTCTTCACGAGACCTGCTTTATTAAGCACAGCAGCAATCGGCATGCTTTCGCTGGCGCATAGTTCGATGTCTTGAAGGTCATCTGGCAGTTCGCCGTCTTTAAGGCGGTTGCCACTGGAGCGGTGTGCGTTGAGCGCGGCTTCTTCGCCATGGAAACGGGCGACGATTTCTTCCGCCAGTTTGATTTTGATGTCACGCGGGTTGGCCCCAGCTTCGACGTCTTGCTTGAACTGGTTGATTTCATCCATGGAGCGGAAGCTCAGCAGTTCAAAGTAGCGCCAGATGAGGGCGTCGGGCATGGAGACTAGCTTGCTATACATGACGCCGGGGGCTTCTTGGATGCCTACATAGTTGCCGAGGGACTTGGACATTTTCTTAACGCCGTCCAAGCCTTCTAGAAGCGGCATGGTGACTACGCATTGGGATTCTTGCCCGTAGGTTCTTTGTAGGTCGCGGCCCATCAGTAGGTTGAACTTCTGATCGGTTCCGCCTAGTTCTACGTCGGCCCGCAAAGCCACGGAGTCATAGCCCTGTACGAGGGGGTAGAGAAACTCGTGAATGGCGATGGGCTGGTTGCCTGTGTAGCGCTTGCTGAAGTCATCGCGTTCGAGCATCCGCGCTACGGTGGCTTGGGAGGCGAGCCGAATGAACTCAACCGGGCTGAGAGCATTCATCCAGGTGGAGTTGAAGGCTACTTCGGTTTTGGCCGGGTCGAGGATTTTGAACACCTGTGCCTTATAGGTTTCGGCGTTAGCCAGCACTTGCTCACGCGTCAGCGGCGGACGGGTGGCGCTTTTGCCTGTGGGGTCGCCGATCATGCCGGTGAAGTCGCCGATGAGGAAGATCACTTGATGGCCAAGGTCTTGGAATTGGCGCAGTTTGTTGATCAATACGGCGTGGCCAAGGTGAAGATCAGGCGCGGTGGGATCGAATCCGGCTTTAATACGCAGTGGCCGTCCCTGCTTTAACTTAGCCACTAGCTCTGATTCGACCAGAACCTCTTCAGCGCCGCGTTTGATCAGCGACAGCTGCTCTTCTACCGATTTCATAGGATCTATCCACTAAAGCAAGATGAAATACGCGAGCTGAGCAGGTGGCTCAGTCTCCGCCCTGTGCGAAGTTTGGCAGGCTACCCACCGGTTGTGCAAAGTCAAAGGGAATGGATTCGACCGCAAGCCCTATATTGCGTTGTACGACAAAGTGCAGGTGAGGTCCTGTGCTATTACCGGTGTTACCCGATCGAGCAAGGGCTTGGCCTGTTTGCACCCGCTGGCCTTCTCGCACGCTGATGGAGCCTTGCATCAGGTGGAGGTAGACGCTCATGGTGCCATCCTCATGCAGTATCCGCACGAAATTGCCTGAGGGATTAGCGCCTCGCCCAGTCTGTTCATTTTCAATTTTAATCACGGTACCGGCGCGCGCCGCTACGATGGGCGTACCTTCTGGCATGGCGATGTCGACGGCATAGCGCCCTTTGGGGGTGAAGTGGCTGTAGCGGCCATTGGCTCCCTGTGTTTGACGAAATGGCCCGCCTTGCCAAGGCAGGGCATAACGGTGATCGCTAGGAGCCAGCCGAGGGTCGCCCAGCCCATGGCGCAGCACGGGCGTGTAGCGCATGGCTAAACCGGGGACACTCGGGCTCAGGGTTGCCACGCGTACTTGGCTGCGGGCGGGAATGATTTGCCGAATGGGGTTGGCTGATGCGCCCGTTACGTTGTTTAGGCCATTGAGGCGCAGCTCTATATCAATTGGCGCATAGAGGTCGTTGCGCACGATGAGTAAATCTTGAGTACCTTGCCGCTGGGTTTCCAGTCGCACTTGTTTTTCAAAGCGCTCGACCATGTTATCTCGGAAGGTGAAAACCTTGGCGCCGGCTACAGCTCTATCGCTATAGGTCACGACGCCATTGGCATTCACATATTTATAGATGGTTAGGGCAGCTGCAGATTGCGCTGCACCTAACAGTAGTCCCAGCAGTAACGCGCGTGCCAGCATAAAGGTTTGACTCCAGCCATACTGTCGCCAAGTTTAGCTACAAGGTGATGCAGCTAAATCGGCGGTGAATTATGGCTTTTTGATGGCACATTCAACAGCAGCGGCCAGACCAAAGGCTCAGCAACTAAACACCGCCGATGCTGTTGGCAGTAATCAGCCGCGACAGGTAATCCAGCTTTTGCGGATCAGCATCGACAAAACGGAAGTTTAGCTGTAGCCATTCGCTGTCTGGTTTGGGCTCAAAGGCTGACACGGAGTGTAGATAGCCATTTAGACGCGCAATCTCGGCGTTATCCCCTTGCTCAAGATCCAGCACGGCACTTTCCATCACCTGAGGCAACTTCTCTGTGCGTTTGACTACGAGCAGGGCGTCTTTGAGGCTAATGGCTTTGATGACGCAGCTCAGGTTGCCTGAGGCTAATCTCAAATGGCCTTGACCACGCCCCATAGGTTTAGCACCGGATTTAGCTTCGTTTTTCTTCGCTGCGGCTAATGCTGCCGCTGATTCACTAACCGGAGCCGCGGCGGGGCGTGGTGCAGCGGGTGCTGATGCGCTAGCTTCAAGTTTGCCAGCCTTTACCAGCGCCTTGCGCACCTTGCTGATCAGTTGATCATTAGAGAATGGCTTGCCAATGTAGTCAGAGACACCTGCTTGGATGGCTTGCACTACATTTTCTTTATCACTACGGCTAGTAACCATGATGAAGGGCACATCGCTTAATGCCCCCTCAATTCGGCACCAGTTCAGCAGTTCAAGCCCTGACATTTCCGGCATTTCCCAATCACAGAGGATCAGGTCGAAACGACTGTGCGCCAGTATTTGTTGGGCCTTACGTCCATCGGCTGCATCTTCAATGTCAGCACCTGGAAAATAGCTGCGTAGCCCTTTCTTGACGAGGTCGCGAATGAATGTAGCGTCATCCACCACCAGTATTCTGATCTTGCTCATTAACGGTCCCTTCCGAACTTTTCCCAAGCATATCCGTAAAGGATTGGATGCGACAAAATCTTAAGGGCATCAAAGGTTAAAGGTAAGTATAAAAGCAAGATCAGGACTACTGCTAAGAGGCCAATACCAGCCATTAGGCACTGGTGTTAGGCTCATCAGGAACGGCTTGAACCTCTTCTTGAAGTTGAAGATGCCCCAAACCCATGTGGCGGACATCGGTTCCCCGCACCAAATAGATGACCAGATGCGCGATGTTGCGTGCATGGTCGCCAATACGCTCCAAGGAGCGCAGCGCCCAGATGACGTTGAGGACGCGGGAGATGGAGCGCGGATCTTCCATCATGTAGGTGACCAGTTCGCGCAGGGCGGTTTTGTATTCCCGGTCTACGGTTTTGTCGTACTGGGCAACGGAGAGCGCTAAGTCAGCGTCAAAGCGCGCGAAAGCATCCAGCGCTTCTTGCACCATGCGGCGGACTTGCTCACCAATGTGGCGAACCTCCACATAGCCGCGCGGTGATTCACCTTCTTCGCTGAGCAGGATGGCACGCTTGGCAATTTTGCTGGCTTCATCACCAATGCGCTCCAGATCAATCACTGATTTGGAGATGCTGATGATCAGGCGCAGGTCAGAGGCAGCAGGCTGACGGCGAGCGAGGATGCGGATGCAGTCTTCGTCGATATTGTGTTCCATCAGGTTGGTTTGCTCGTCAATTTCTCGCACTTGTTGAGCCAGACCAGAGTCGGCCTCAATCAGTGCAGTGACGGCGTCGTTGACTTGCTTCTCAACCAGTCCGCCCATGGCCAGCAGATGACTGCGCAGTTCTTCCAGCTCCGCGTTGAACTGCTGGGAGATGTGTTGGGTGTGGCTGTCTTTGTGGATCATGTGTGCTCCGCAAAAGCTGCAAACTCAAGCGCTAAGGCTCAAGCTATAAAGTGGGTGACCTGAACTGACACGCAATCTTAGGACTAGCCATAACGCCCGGTAATGTAGTCTTCGGTTTGTTTTTTGGCCGGATTGGTGAACAGGGTGTCAGTGTCGCCGTATTCGATCAGCTTGCCCATGTACATAAAGGCAGTGTAGTCGCTGACGCGCGCCGCCTGCTGCATGTTGTGGGTAACAATGACGATGGTGTACTTAGATTTCAGCTCGTAAATCAGCTCCTCAACCTTGAGGGAGGAGATGGGGTCGAGGGCTGAGCTAGGCTCATCCAACAGTAACACTTCTGGCTGTACAGCGATGGTACGGGCAATCACCAGACGCTGTTGCTGGCCACCGGACAGGCCCAAGGCGGATTCGTGCAGGCGGTCTTTGACTTCGTCCCACAGCGCGGCACCTTTTAAGGCCCATTCGACGGTTTCATCCAACACGCGGCGCTGGTTGATGCCTTGGATACGCAGGCCGTAGATGACGTTCTCATAAATACTTTTCGGGAAGGGGTTGGGCTTTTGGAACACCATACCCACCCGGCGACGCAGGTCAGCTACATCTTCGCCTTTACGATAGATGTTGTGGCCGTCCAGATTGATTGCACCTTCAATACGGCAGCTGTCCACCAGATCATTCATCCGGTTAAAGCAGCGCAGCAAGGTAGATTTACCGCAACCGGACGGGCCGATAAAGGCCGTCACGCGCTGCTTAGGAATCGGCATGCTGACACTGAACAGGGCTTGTTTCTGGCCATAGAACAGTTCTAGGTTGTCCACCTGAATGGCCACTGGCTCATCGTTCAGGTTCAGGCTGCGCCGATCTCGCCCAAGGGCGGAAATATCGATGCCGTGGGAAGCAGTGTGCGCCTTTGATTGCATAACGTCTCTCCGTGGATTCGCTGAGGGCTGGACGCTCATCGGGTAGGCCATTACCCATTTGTCCAGCCTTGAGCCTCAAACGCTGTTCTTGTCGTGGCCTTTAGGAGTCCAGTGCCTTGTACTTTTCGCGCAGGTGGTTGCGGATGTAGACCGCTGAAAGGTTCAGCAGTGCAATCACCAATACGAGTAACAAGGCAGTGGCGTACACCAAAGGCCGCGCCGCTTCGACGTTGGGGCTCTGGAAGCCGACATCGTAGATATGGAAGCCTAGGTGCATGATTTTTTGGTCAAGGTGTAAATAGGGGTAGTTGCCATCCAAGGGCAGCGCAGGCGCTAGCTTGACCACGCCGACCAGCATCAGAGGCGCAACCTCACCGGCAGCCCGTGCCACTGCCAGAATCAAGCCGGTCATCATCGCAGGGCTGGCCATAGGGATGACCACGCGCCATAGGGTTTCTGATTTAGTCGCCCCCAGCGCCAGTGAGCCTTCACGGATCATCCGAGGAATGCGCGCTAAACCTTCTTCCGTGGCCACAATCACCACCGGTAGGGTCAAGATGGCCAAGGTGATGGAAGCCCACATCAAGCCCGGCGTACCAAAGGTTGGCGCAGGCAAGGCTTCTGGGAAGAACAGTCGGTCGATGGAGCCGCCCAGTACATAGACGAAGAAGCCCAAGCCAAACACGCCGTATACGATGGCCGGTACGCCCGCCAGATTATTCACCGCGATACGGATCACTTGGGTGAACCAGCCTTGTCGAGCGTATTCACGCAGGTAAACCGCCGCGATCACACCAAAGGGCGTCACAATGACCGCCATGATTAGGGTCATCAGTACGGTGCCAAAAATCGCTGGGAATACACCGCCTTCGGTATTGGCCTCTCGTGGTTCGTCGCTGACGAATTCCCAGAGCTTATCCGCATAGTGGTGCAGCTTATCCGGCAATGACATGGCGTTAGGACGGAATGCCCGTACCACTTTGGACAGCTGAATATCCTGCTCACGCCCATCCGCCGTGCGTAAACGAATGCTGTCGCGCTCGACGGCTTGGCGCAGATCAGCAAGGCGGGCTTCTAGCACGCGGTACTCGCTGTTCCACTGTTCGCGCTGGGCATCTAAGTCCGCTTTGGCCGCCGCATCAAAATGCCCCTCTAGCTCCAAAGTCCGGGCTTTAAGACGCAAACGCTCCAAACCATAGTTAATCCGGCCAATATCCACTTTTTCTAGGCGGGTAATTTGCTCACTCAGCTGATTGGCGCGCTCAATACGGCTGGTCAATTCTGACCAGGCCAGCTCACCTTCAGAGACGAGACCACCATTTTCGCGGACAGCCAGCAGGTAGCCATAAAAGTTACCCCACTCGCGGCGCTCAAGGGTAACCATGGCCGCTGGACGCTGGCTATTTTGCATCCACTCGGCCACTACCCAAGTGAAATCGCTGCCATAGAGTTCACGGTTGCCTACTTTGTAGAGCTGGCGGGTCATGAACTCGCTGCCCACATCGGTCACAGGCAGACCCGCCGCCGCTAAGCGGGTACGCGGCGCTTCTTCCGACTGCACCAATTCACCCGCCATTAAACGAGCAGGCTGACCGGGAATCTGGTAGCTCGCCTCAACGACATCCGCAGGCCAGAAATGCCCCAAGCCACGCGCGGCAATCACCGCTAGCAGACCTAGGGTCATGATGATGGCGATGGATACGGCTCCGGCATTCATCCAGACCCAAGGCGCACCGCTTTTGAACCAAGTATTCAGAGTTTGCTGCTTCATGGACATAGTTCCCAAGCCTCAGAGCGATGCGTACTTGCCACGCAGACGCTGACGGATCAGCTCTGCAAGGGTATTCATCACGAAGGTGAACGACAGCAACACCAGTGCTGCCAGAAACAGCACGCGATAATGAGTGCCCCCGACTTCGGACTCCGGCATTTCCACCGCAACGTTGGCTGCCAAGGTGCGTAGACCTTCAAAAATGTTCATTTCCATGATGGGAGTGTTGCCGGTGGCCATCAGCACGATCATGGTTTCACCCACTGCACGGCCCATGCCGATCATCAAGGCGGAGAAGATGCCGGGGCTGGCGGTCAGGATCACCACGCGAGTCAGGGTCTGCCAAGGCGTAGCGCCCAGTGCTAAGGAGCCCAAGGTCAGGCTTCTGGGCACACTGAAGATGGCGTCTTCGGCGATAGAGTAGATATTAGGAATCACCGCAAAGCCCATGGCCAGCCCTACCACCAGTGCGTTGCGCTGATCGAAGGGAATGCCCATGTCATTGGTTAGCCATAGGCGCATATCACCGCCAAAGAACCAGTTTTCCAGATGTACGCTAATGGACAGGGAGAAGGTAGCTACCAGCAATATCACCGGAATCAACAGCGCACTTTCCCAACCATCAGGTACACGCAGGCGGATGGATTCTGGCAAGCGATGCCACAGCCAAGCGGCTAACAAGATGCCCACCGGCGTTAGCAACAGCAGACTGAAGATGCCCGGCAAATGCCCTTCAACATAGGGAGCCAAAAACAGCCCCGCAAAGAAGCCGAGAATTACGGTGGGCAGGGCTTCCATCAACTCAATGATCGGCTTGACCTTACGGCGCATGCCCGGTGCCATGAAGTAAGCGGTATAGATAGCCGCGCAAATGGCCAGCGGGGCTGCCAGTACCATGGCATAGAAGGCCGCTTTAAGCGTACCAAAGGCCAGAGGAGCCAAGCTTAGCTTCGGTTCAAAGTCGGTGTTGGCCGAGGTGGATTGCCAGACGTAGTCCGGCTTGTCGTAGCTTTCGTACCAGACCTTGCCCCACAGCGAAGACCAAGACACTTCTGGGTGCGGGTTGTCGATTTCAAGCTGCTGCAACTGGCCGGGGGTTTCCAACAGCAAACGGTCGGCACGCGGCGAGAGCGCGGCCTGTGCTGCGCCTTCGGTTACCGGCTGAATCAACAGAGTGCGATGAGCCGTGCTATGGAAAATACCCAAGTTGCCGGCGCTGTCCAAGGCAATGAAGCCCTTGCGCCGCTCCTCAGGCAGAATTTGGTTGATGGGCTTATCAGCCAAGGTAAACTGACGAATCAGCTTCAGTTCCGCTTTGCCCTGCTCGTCGCGCACCATGAACCATTGCTTAATGCCACCTGAAGCATCGCCCACCATCAGGGAGATCCCGCCCAGCAGACTGGCCACAGTGGTCACTTCAGTACCGCTGGCTAAAGGATAGCGGCCATTAAGCTGCTTTTGGCGCAGGTCGAATACATCGGCATACTGCTTGCTGACGGCGTACAGCCACATATGGCGCGGATCTACTACCAGCGCCTTGATGGACTCAGTGAGCTGCGGCAGCACAAAGCGCTCTTCATCCAGCGAGGTTTCGCCAGTCAGCAGATTCTCACTGCGGGACAGGCGCAGCGCATGCAAACGATTGCCCGTGGCAGCCGTAAGCATCAAGCTAGAGCGGTATAAGCTAGCACCCACCTTATCTAGCGCCTGTCCTTGAGGATCAAGGGTGATGGGTTCTTGACCAAAGGGGTACAACAACTGCGGCGTAACCGTCTTATGGTTGTTCGGGTAAGACACCGTGTAATCGTGCTGAACAAACAGCGCCTGCCCATTGCTCAAGCCCAACACCAACTGGCGACTGCCCGGCGCATCTTCGGCCATGGAGACAATATGGCTACCCGCTGGAAGCGGTAGGCTTTGACGAAGAATCAAGGCACCGTTATTCAGATCGAAAAACTGCACCTGTCCGTCGCTACCCAAGCGCATCGCGACTTGATTTTGCTCCTCAATGGCCAGCGACAAGGGCTTGCTGTTTTGCAGCTCGGTCAACCATGAGGGCTTCAGGCTCTGGGACTCTTTCAGGTCAGCACCCTGAAACATGGGGATAACCACTTGCGCCAGATAAAAGAAGATCAGAGTAATGGCGACCAGCACCGACAGACCACCGATGGTGAAGTACCAACGGGCTAGGCGGTCTTTCAGGGCGCGGCGACGTCGCTTGCGCTGTAGCGCAGGCGTATTGAAATCCAGCCGATTCAGGTTTGATTGGGGTGTCATGGAGTCTTGGGCCAGGTTGTTCATGCCAGAGATCCTGGGCAGGGATGCAGAGCCTGCCAATTTATAATGCGCATATGACAGAAAGATTACAGAAGGGCGTCTGCCAGATGACGTCAGCCCTGCCGATCAGCGACCAAGACTGCGCTGGAAGTGAGTGCCAGAAACGAGCAATAGCCATCGTTTAAAGCGCTATACAAAGACAAGAACAGGTTCGAAAGGCTGCAAGGAACCTTTCGACCTGTTTTTATTAGAGGCTGTGGAGCTAGTGCAGGCGTGCTTACAGACCGAGATCTTTCAGAGCTTTATCAACAACTTTCTTAGGCAGCGGGATGTAACCGTCTTTAACCACTACGGTTTGACCTTGCTTGGAGAGTGCCAGCTTGATGAACTGAGCTTCCAGCGGACTCAACGGCTTGTTAGGCGCTTTGTTGATATAGACGTAGAAGAAGCGAGCCAGTGGGAATTTACCGGCCAAGGCATTCTCTTCGTTCGCCTCAAAGGCTTGACCGCCTTTGGACAGCGGCACGGCGCGAACACTGGAAGTTTTATAACCAATGCCCGAGTAACCGATGGCGTTCACAGTGCTAGAAACCGACTGCACCACCGAGGCTGAACCAGGTTGCTCGTTCACGTTGGATTTGAAGTCACCTTTACACAGGGCTTCTTCCTTGAAGTAACCGTAAGTACCGGATACCGAGTTACGGCCAAACAGCTGAATAGGCTTGCTAGCCCACTCGCCAGTCAGACCCAGATCACCCCAAGTTTTGATGTCTTTGGCTCCGCCGCACAGGCGCGTGCTAGAGAACACCGCATCGACCTGCTCGATGTCCAAGCTCTTGATGGGGTTGTCTTTGTGGACAAAGACTGCAAGGGCATCAATGGCCACTGGAATGGCGGTAGGCTTGTAGCCGTACTTTTGCTCGAAGGCCTGCAGCTCTTTATCCTTCATGGTGCGGCTCATAGGGCCGAGGTTAGCAGTGCCTTCAGTCAGGGCGGGCGGCGCAGTGGAGGAGCCTGCGGCTTGAATCTGTACGTTGACGTTCGGGTAGGCGCGTTTGAACTCTTCAGCCCACAGGGTCATCAGGTTGGCCAGTGAGTCGGAACCAACGCTGGAGAGGTTACCGGAGACGCCGGAGACCTTCTCATAGTTGGGCAGTGCGGGATCTACTGCAGCTACGGCGCTGCCGACACTGCTGGCGACAAAGGCCAATGCCGTCATCAAAGGGGTCAGTTTCATTACCTTGCTCCTGGCAGGTGCTTGTAAAAATAGCTGGGAGGCCAGTATCGGACGGCCTTGCGAAGACTCTATGGCCAAAATATGACGGTAGGATGACAGTGTATTTCCACTGCCTTCTCATTCGGGAATGGCTATATACTCGCGGTTTTTCTGTCGAAGCCCTGCACAGGTGACATCTTGAGCCAGACTAAGCCCGCCGTGCGCACCTTCCAAGACCTGATTCTCGCCCTGCAACAATATTGGGCTGAACAAGGCTGCGTGGTGCTACAGCCCTATGATATGGAAATGGGCGCAGGCACCTTCCACACGGCCACCTTTCTACGCGCCATTGGCCCTGAAACTTGGAACGCTGCCTACGTGCAACCCTCGCGCCGTCCTGCCGATGGCCGTTATGGCGAAAATCCCAATCGCCTACAGCACTATTACCAATTCCAAGTTGTTCTAAAACCTAACCCGGATAATATCCAAGCCCTCTACCTTGGTTCCCTCAGAGCCATCGGCATTGATCCTCTGGTGCACGATATTCGTTTTGTTGAGGATAACTGGGAGTCTCCCACCCTCGGCGCTTGGGGCTTGGGCTGGGAAATCTGGCTTAACGGTATGGAGGTGACTCAGTTCACCTACTTCCAACAGGTCGGCGGCATTGAGTGCTACCCCGTCACCGGGGAAATCACCTACGGGCTGGAGCGACTGGCCATGTACCTGCAAGGTGTGGACTCGGTGTATGACTTGGTCTACTCCGATGGCCCCTTTGGTGTGGTGACCTACGGTGACGTGTTCCACCAAAACGAGGTGGAGCAGTCTAGCTATAACTTTGAGCACGCTAACGTAGACAAGCTGTTCGAGCTGTTTGACTTCTACGAGAGCGAAGCCAACCGCCTGCTGGAACTGAATTTGCCGCTGCCCACCTATGAAATGGTGGTCAAAGCCTCCCACACCTTCAACCTGCTGGACGCACGCCGCGCCATTTCGGTGACGGAGCGTCAGCGTTACATCTTGCGCGTGCGCACCTTGGCTCGGGCCGTTGCTCAGAGCTACCTGTATGCACGCGCTCGCCTGGGCTTCCCCATGGCCAATCCCGAACTGCGTGATGAAGTCCTGGCCAAGCTGGAGGCTGCCGAATGAGTGCGCAAGACTTTCTCGTTGAACTAGGCACTGAAGAGCTGCCACCCAAAGCCCTGAAAAACCTAAGCGATGCCTTTCTCGCCGGTATCGAAAAGGGTTTAAAAGACGCCGGACTGGAATACCGTAAAGCCTGTGCCTACGCCGCACCACGCCGTCTGGCGGTGTTGGTGGAAGCCTTGGCCACCCAGCAACCTGACCGCGCCTTGACGTTGGATGGCCCGCCCATTCAAGCCGCCTTTGATGCCAACAACGAACCCACGCCCGCCGCCCTTGGCTTTGCACGTAAGTGCGGCGTTGAGCTCGCGGAAATTGATTGCAGCGGCCCCAAACTGCGCTTTACCCGCACCACGCCCGGTCAAGCCTCTGAAAACCTGCTGGCGGATATCGTCACTGCCTCACTGGCAGAGCTACCGATTCCGCGCCGTATGCGTTGGGGTGCGCGTAAAGAAGAATTCGTACGGCCTGCCCAATGGCTGGTCATGCTGTTTGGGGACGAGGTGGTCGAGTGCGAAATTCTGGCTCAAAAAGCCGGACGCACCTCACGCGGCCATCGTTTCCATCACCCCGATGAAGTGCGGATCAGCGCGCCAGCCACCTACGCTGAAGACCTGCGCAGTGCTTATGTGATTGCCGATTTCGTCGAGCGCCGCACCCTGATCTCCAACCGTGTCGAGCAACTGGCCAGCGCCCAAAAAGGTCGCCCCATCATGCCCGCCGCGCTCTTGGATGAAGTGACCTCGTTGGTGGAATGGCCCGTGCCGCTGGTCTGTTCCTTTGAGGAACGCTTCCTGTCGGTTCCGCAAGAAGCGCTGATTTCCACCATGCAGGACAACCAGAAATACTTCTGCCTGCTGGATGAGAAAGGCCGTCTGCTACCACGCTTTATTACCGTGGCCAACATCGAAAGCCGCGACCCGGCGCAAATCGTGGCTGGCAACGAAAAAGTGGTGCGCCCACGCCTGACTGACGCTGAGTTCTTCTTCAAGCAAGACCAAAAGCTGCCGTTGGAAAGCTTTAATCAGCGCTTAGCTTCAGTGGTGTTTCAAGCACAATTGGGTAGCGTCTTTGAGAAGGCCGAGCGCGTCTCACAATTGGCCGCTCATATTGCTGAATCCATCGGTAGCTCCCCGGAGTATGCAGCGCGCGCCGGTATACTTTCCAAGTGCGACTTGGCTACCGAGATGGTCGGCGAATTCCCAGAAATGCAAGGCATCGCCGGTTACTACTACGCGCTGAACGATGGCGAGCCTGAAGAAGTAGCTAAGGCCATCAACGAGCAATACATGCCGCGCGGCGCGGGCGCTGAACTACCTAGCACCCAAACCGGAGCAGCTGTTGCCATCGCTGACAAGCTGGACACCCTAGTGGGCATCTTCGGTATCGGCATGCCGCCCACCGGCAGCAAAGATCCCTATGCCCTGCGCCGTGCAGCGCTGGGCATTCTGCGTATTCTGATCGACAAGCAACTGGATCTAAATCTCGGCCAAGCGGTTAATCAGACGGTGATTCAGTACGCTGGGCGCGTTAAGGGCGGTCTGGCCTTGGCCACACAGGTACAAGAGTTCATCCTTGATCGTCTGCGCGCACGCTATGAAGACGAAGGCATTGATGTAGCCTCCTACCTGTCTGTGCGTGCCGTGCAGCCGGTTTCTGTGCTGGATCTCGATCAGCGCGTACAGGCTGTGCAGGGCTTTCGCAAGTTGCCAGAAGCCGAAGCCTTGGCAGCGGCTAACAAGCGGGTATCCAATCTGCTGGACACCTATGATGACCGTATTCCCAGCAGCATTGAGCCACGTTACTTCGATAACGCCACCGAGTTCTCGCTGTTCTCCGCCATTCAGCAAGCCGATCAGGCGGTTACGCCCTTGGCGCGCGATCGACGCTATGCCGAGGCGCTGGCACGTTTGGCCAACCTGCGCGATCCCGTGGATGCCTTCTTCGAGGCGGTGCTGATTAACGCTGAAGACCCTTCCGTGCGGGCCAATCGCTATGCGCTGCTGGCTAAGCTGCGCGGCTTGTTCCTCGGCGTTGCGGATATTTCTCTACTTGGCTAAGCCCTTGAAATTGATCGTGTTGGATCGCGACGGGGTCATCAATGAAGACTCCGACGCTTATGTAAAGTCACTGGCCGAATGGGTGCCGATTCCCGGCTCCCTAGAGGCCATGGCACGGCTACATCATGCGGGCTGGTGCTTGGCAATCGCCACCAACCAGTCCGGCTTGGCCCGTGGGCTCTTTGATGAGGCCACCCTTGCCGCCATGCACAGCCAGCTGCAGGGCTTGCTGAGTCAGCAAGGGGCCAAGGTTGAAATGATCCTGCATTGTCCCCACGGCCCGGAGGCGCACTGCGATTGCCGCAAACCGCGTCCGGGGCTGTTTCGGCAAATCGCCGAGCACTTCGGGCTGCCTGATTTACAGGGTGTGCCCGTGGTAGGCGACAGTCTGCGCGACTTACAGGCAGGCGTTGCACTGCATGCCCAACCCTATCTGGTGAAAACCGGTAAGGGACACCACACACTCCAAGGCGAGCTGCCAGCCGGCACGCTTATCTTTGAAAACCTGTCAGCGGTGGCTGATCACCTTCTCAGAACCTCCCCATGACCCTTCAATACCGCCTGCGCATTGTCCTGCTTTACCTCATGCTGTCGTTGACTGCTGCCCTTTGGTGCATCTCCGGCATGCTGGTGACGCCCTTTATGTCCTTCCGCAACCGCTATCGCTACATCGCCTATAGCTGGTGCCGCTGCACCTTATGGCTGATTCGGCTGTTGTTGAAGATTGATTATCAGGTAACCGGTTGGGAAAACGTTCCCAAACAGCCCTGTGTGATTTTGTCCAATCACCAAAGCACTTGGGAAACCTTCTTCCTGACGGGTAGCTTTGAGCCACTCACCCAAGTGCTCAAGCGCGAACTCTTGGCTATTCCATTTTTTGGTTGGGCCATTTGGCTGCTCAAACCCATTGCCATTGACCGCTCCAAACCCAAAGAAGCCCTTAAGCAAGTAGCACAGCAGGGAAAGGAGCGCTTGAAGCAGGGCATCTGGATTTTGATTTTCCCCGAAGGCACGCGCACGCCGGTCGGACAACCGGGTAAGTTTTCCCGCAGTGGTGCAGCATTGGCGGCTAGCACGGGGCTGCCCGTCTTGCCAATCGCGCACAATGCAGGCATGTTTTGGCCGAAGCAGGGCTGGAGCAAACGCCCCGGCACCATTCAGGTGATCATCGGGCCTCCACTCTGGGCTGAGGGCGAAGGGCCGCGCGCCGTGGCTGACCTTAACCAACGCGCGGAAGACTGGACATTCTCCACCTTGAAAACACTGGAACAGCAGGCATAAGCAGCTTCTGATCACTGCATCCATTCACCTGTCAGTGCCATACAGAAGCTGCACCTGTCTAAAGGAAACGCCTGGCTTATGCAATCGACCCCGACTGAGCGACTGGCTGCTGAATGGCAAGCCCTGATTGACCGCTTTCCCACTACCTTAGCGAGCGAGCTACAAAAGCTGGCCACACAGCATGCAGCTGAGCTTTCAGCGCTCTTTTACCGGGAAATGCTGGCAGACCCTCACTCGGCGTGTTTTCTAAACCACGATCAGGTCAAAAACCACCTGAACCAGTCCATGCAGCATTGGATCATCGCCCTGCTGTCAGTAGGCTCTAGCCATAATCTGGCTGAGGTCATCGAACAGCAGAAGAAAATCGGCCACATACACGCTCGTATAGAGATCCCTGTCAGCTTAGTGTTGCGTGGCGCACGGCTACTCAAAAACCGCCTGTTTGAGCTGATTGAACACAGTGGCCTTGACGACGTAATAGACATGACCCGTCTCAGCGGCGGCTTGATTGATCTGGCTCTAGAGATCATGTGCTCGGCGTTCTCCCAATTTCACGACCGTAACTCACGGGCCGAAGAAGCCTATCGGCTGTTTTCCGTCTCCCAGAACATTGGCGTTGAAAAAGAGCACCAACGCGCGGCGCTCTTGGATTGGGAAAATCAGTTGATGTTTGACCTAGCCACCGGAAGCAGTGCCGAATCACTGTCCTCGCTGGCCTCTTCTGAGTTTGGTTTGTGGTTTCGCCATAAGGCATCCCATGCCTTTCAGGGCGCGCCGGAAAGCCAGACCATCTTGCAGTACATTGAGCAAATCGATCAGAGCTTAGGGCCGCTGACCACCGGGGAGCGCGAGGAATGTCGGCAGCTACTGCGCCAGTTGCATGAGCATATCCAGTCGATTAAGTACCTACTGGATAGCCTACTCGAACAAGCCAAAGACCTAGAAGCCGGGCGCGATGTACTGACCCGCTTGCTCAACCGCAAATTTTTACCCGTGGTATTGGGTAAAGAGCTGCTCTATAGCCGTCAATCGGGCCATGGCTTTGCTGTACTGATGCTGGATATTGATTACTTCAAACCCATCAATGACACCTACGGCCACGATGCAGGTGATTTAGTCTTGCAACAGATCGCCGGATTACTGTCCAGCAACACCCGTGGCGGTGACTACGCCTTCCGGCTGGGGGGTGAAGAGTTCTTGGTTATCCTAGTAGACATCTCACCAGAAAAAGCCATGCTGGCTGCCGAAAAGCTGCGCAAGCTGATCGCCATGGAGCGCTTCAGGCTGCAACAGGGCGAAGAGCTGAGCCTCACTACTAGCATCGGGGTTGCCCAGTATGACGGCCACCCGGATTATCAACGCCTGCTGCAACGCGCTGATCGGGCACTTTACCAAGCCAAAAATGGCGGACGTAACCGCTGTATACTGAGCGACTGAGCCGCGCCTTATCGTGCCCGGCTAAACACGGCCTAATCCAGCAGGCCATGGGCTGGGTTAAGCTGTGCGCTCACACACCACTCTGCGAGCTTGCACCATGCCCAGTTGGATTTTATTTATCTTTTGGTTACTGGTTGGAGCCGGGACGGTTTGGCTATGGCATGCCCACGGCATTCGCGAGCGGGCCTTAAGCGCCGTGCAAAGACACTGCACAAAACATAGCCTCACGCTGCTGGACGAGAATGTAGCCTTCCAGAAATTCATGTGGCAACGCGATTCACGCGGTCATAAACGCCTCGCTCGCGTCTATGGCTTTGAATTTACCGTCACCGGCGAACAGCGCTTAGCAGGCTCCATCACTCTATTTGGCGAGTCGGTTCAGCGCATTGATTTGGCCCCGCATCCCATCATAGAGCCCAACCCGCCAGCCCCAGAGACAGCCATCCCGCCCCCAGCAACCTCTGCTCACAAAGGGCAAGTGATCCAAATGAGTGACTGGCGCAAGCAACACCCTAAACCCGAATCGGCTCGTCGGGACTGAGACAGGCCTGCATCCCGGCCTTAAGCAAAGCCTCATCCTGTGCTTGGCTAAAAATCAGCTCCACGCGGGAATCCTTACGCCACTCGCTGGATATAAAGCGGATAGGCAGGCCTGCCAGTAAATTAGCGGAGCACGCGCCCTGAGCCCTTTGTACGATCAATTTGGCCCGCTGCCATGGCCATGCCGCTAGCCACTGCTGCAAGCGCTCGGTGGAAAAATACACCTGCGGAGACCAGCGCCAACCGATGCTCCAAGCGCCGTCACTCACCTGAATGTGGCACAGCGGCTGCCGTGGATCCGTCCATAAAAACGGCGGACTTGAACCTAGGGATGGCCTAACCTCTGTCTGCATAACACGAGCCTGTTCGGCTTGGGCGCGATAGCCGGGGAGCTGTTCAACAGGCAACCTGCCTTGAGTCGTCCAAAACAGCGCGGCATTCGGCCATGCGGCAGCCAACTGCTGCCGCACTGAAGCATCAAACCCTTCACTTTTATTCAGCAGCAGCAAACCCGCCTGAGCCAAGACCGCCTGCTGAGCAGCGGGTAGCGGCTGACCTGCGGCCAGCGCTGCTGCATCCAACACCAGTACCAAGGGTTGTAGCTGCAACACCGATTGCCAAGGCGGCGCTGATAATTGCTGCATCAAGGCCAGCGGATGCCCGAGGCCTGAGGGCTCAATCAGCAGACGATCGGGCCGTGCTTGGCGCAGCAGACGGTTTAGGGCGGTTTGAAAGGGCAGGCCATTCACACAACATAAGCAGCCGCCTGCCACTTCAGCCACTTGAATATCTGCTGCTTGTGGATTCAACAAGGCAGCGTCTAAGCCGATCTGCCCAAACTCGTTAATCAACAGAGCCCAGCGCTCAGCGGCGGGCTTTTGCGACAGCAAGGCCTGAATCAAGCTGGTTTTGCCAGCGCCTAACGGGCCTGCCAGTATATGGGTGGGAATGTTCTGCAACATGGGCACTGCCTGCACCTGTTGTGGAATAGCTTAACGTCTCGCCGTTTGGATGCAAAAACCTTATGCGCTGTCTGTTCTCGCTGCTGCTATTGTGGCCATTCACCTCGGTGCTGGCAGAGGCTTGCCTTGTTCAATCCCGCGATGCGACCGCCACCGTACAGCGCTGCCAGCAAAATCGCAGTATCCCGCCCGCGCTCTTTCGTTCCGGCTTTTGCTCACATCAGCCAGAAGGCAGTCGGGTCGAGGTGCATATGGCAGAGCAGTGTCCCAGCGATTTTTGGGGCGTTTGCCGCAACAGCCGCGTGGGTCGCACACCTTATCGACAAGACATCTTTCATTATGGACGGCTCAGCCAACACACTGCACAACGAAGCTGCGAGCACAGCGATGGCGTATGGATGAGCAGCACACCCTAAGGCTTATTGATCAGTGAACCGGCTGTAGCCTGCCACAATCGGCCTGAATCCAGCGGCCCCGGCTTTCCATGCTGCCCTGCCTAGCGGTGCCTGCATGATTAAAGGAGCCCTCAACCTGCGAGCTAAACTCACGAGGGTTAGCAAAATGGACCTCGCCCTTGCCTTGGCCCTCTGGGCAGTTGAAACGAAATGTCCAGAGGCTATCGGTGCGACTGATGATCTCTTGCTGACAGTTTGCTGCCGGGCCTTGTAGCGGCAACTGATTGGCCTTGATCTGCTGCTCAGTCAAGCACACCCGCACGCCCTGATCGCTCATATCAACACCGTGCTGACTGAGCAACTGGCTCATCATCTGACGCTGCTCGGCGGGCATGATGGCCAGCATACTTTGCATATCTGGCAGGTTTTGCCCCTCAAGCTGCATGCGGGATGAGCTGATTTCCCACAATCCCGGTGCCATGCTTTGTGCATGCAGAGTGCCAACAGACAGGCAACACAGCAGAGCCGAAATAGCCGTTCGAATACTCATGCCGATCACCTCGTTACTTAAGAAATAAAGCCGAATACCCAACTATGACCGGCTGGCATGCTGCATCTGCCGGGCAAGTTCGCGCAGCTCGGCCTCGGCATCTAACACCATGCTCACCGCCCCTTCGGCTTGCTCAGGATTGAGCCCCAAACGCGCCAATAAGGCTGCGGGAATTTCCGTGTGTCGCAGCGGGCCAATATCACGCTGAGCCAGCAGGTGTACCGCTAACCAAATGAGGTTGGCGTAGACAGCATACTCACCTCGGTAATGAGGGTCTTTCTGGTAATACATGGCCGTTACCAGTTCATCTGGCATATTCCAACGCCGCATCAGCCAAGCCCCAATTTGCTCGCGGCTGATGCCCAGCAGATAGTACTCAATCAGGTTAGAGGGCAAATGCGGATTCGCATCCTGATGCTGGCATAGGGTGACAAAGTAAGGTGGAAAGACATGCGCCAAGATCAAATGACCAAAGTTGTGCAGCAAACCCACTAGATAAGCGATGCCAGCTTCAGGGCGCAAAGCAGGTGGCATGACATGCACTAAACCATCCACCACCATGGCGGTATAAATCGCCTGATGCCAGTATGAAATAGACATGGCATGTGAGTTTGGCAGCTTGAGTGCCTTACCTACCGCTAACCCAAGGGCTAAATTGATCACGCGCTCAAAACCCAAGGCCCGTGCAATGGCATCTCGCACAGAGCGGATTTTTTCAGGCGCAGAATAGGTATGGTAGGAGGAGGAAGCCCAGCTGATCACCTGAGCAGCCAGCGGTGGATCGGTTTCTACCAGATAGGCTAAATCATCAAGCCCGGCGTTAGGATTGTTACGCAGAGCAGCCAAACGGCCTGCTGTTTGAGAGAGGGGTGGAATTTCTACCGCTTCATCAAGCCGCTGACAAATTCGCTGGCTCGCAAATGAACGCAATGTAGACGCAACGGAATCACTGCTTTGCATTTGAGCGTCAAACTGAGCCTGTATTCCACTAACAGCAATACCAAAACGCTCTAAACGCATGTCCACCACTAGTGCTTCAAAGGTCTCCGGCAAAAGCTCTAATAACCAACCAGGCTGGCCAAAATCAACCCATAGCTTCGGTTGCTCCAAAAGACGCGCTTCACACATGCAGGGTATTTGCCCTTTCATGAGCAAACACGACAAGACTCCCAGCTCATAGCGTGCAAAATGCTGCCGATGCTGCTCGCAAGACAGTACCTCGAGGGCACGTCCTGTAAGGCTATTTAGATGGGAAAGGTCCAGCAGATAACTCTGTGTGTATAACACCAACAGGGTACCTGCAGGATCTTCCATCCATGTGATCTGCACACGTTGGGCTGGGGGAATATCTGGATGTTCACGCCGAACTTGGCAATGCCCGACCCCGTGAACCTCCAGCCGCCGCAGGATCGATGCAGGAAGATCAGTCTCGACAATCACTGTCATGGAGGCAGTCCAGCAAATTTTTCATTGACTAAAGTATATTCTGCTTAGTGTTTTAGAAAGGCTCAGCTGAGGACTTATGAGCATTTCTTTATACTTGACCATAGTGCTGTCCCTGTCTTAGCCAGCGTTCTAGCAACGGCTCGACATGCTGAGGCCAACGACTTAGCACGCTTTGCGCGGCATCGCGCACCATAGGCAGCAAGCTGGCATCTCGTAGCAGATCCGCTACCTTAAATTGCAGTAATCCCGTTTGGCGGGTACCAAGCAGTTCCCCCGGCCCGCGTAGCTCTAAATCCTTCTCTGCAATCACAAAACCATCACAGGTCTCGCGCATGATGGCCAAGCGTTCGCGCCCCATGTGTGACAAAGGCGCGTGATAAAGCAACACGCAGTGGCTGACTGCCTCTCCACGCCCGACCCGGCCTCTGAGCTGATGCAGTTGCGCCAAACCCAGTCGTTCGGGGTTTTCAATAATCATCAGGCTGGCATTGGGCACATCCACCCCTACTTCAATCACGGTAGTCGCTACCAATAATTGCAGACGTCCTTCTTTAAATGCCTGCATGACCTCTAGTTTTTCGGCAGCTTTCATCCGTCCATGAATTAATCCAACCCCAATACCTTCCAGTGCTTGAGATAGCTCAACAAAGGTGGTTTCAGCCGCCTGACAGGTTAGCTCCTCAGACTCTTCAATCAGGGTGCATACCCAATAAGCTTGTCGCCCTTCCTGACAGGCAACCTGTACGCGCCCAATGATTTCAGGACGACGGCTATCAGCAATGGCCAAGGTATTCACAGGTGTGCGCCCCGGCGGCAACTCATCAAGGATGGATGTGTCCAGATCGGCATAGGCGCTCATCGCCAGCGTCCGTGGAATGGGCGTGGCGGTCATGATTAATTGGTGTGGACACAGCTGTCCATCTATCCCTTTCTGACGAAGGGCTAAACGCTGTTGTACGCCAAAACGGTGCTGTTCATCAATGATGGCCAAAGCAAGGCACTTGAAGCGCACTTCCTCCTGAAACAACGCATGAGTACCTATTACCATAGGACAGCCCTGAGCAATTTGCTCCAGCGCACTAACGCGGGTCTTGCCTTTGAGTTTGCCTGCCAGCCATGCCACCTCAATACCCAATGGTGCCAGCCAGCGCCGGAAGTTTAAGCAATGTTGCTCGGCCAACAGCTCGGTGGGTGCCATCAATGCCACCTGATAGCCCGCCTCAATGGCCTGTAAAGCGGCCAAAGCGGCTACCACGGTCTTGCCCGCACCGACATCACCCTGCACTAAACGCAGCATGGGCTTGGCTTGGCTAAGGTCTTGCGCTATCTCTGCACCAACACGCTGCTGAGCCCCTGTGGGTGTAAAGCCTAGACCCTGCAAAAACAGGGCGGGCAGGCGCTTAGGCAATGGCAAAGGCACTGCTTGTTGGGCGCGTAAGCGTTCACGCAGGCGCTGCAGAGAAAGTTGATGAGCCAGTAACTCTTCGAAGACTAAGCGGTGCTGTGCCCAATGCTGACCTTCCGAGAGCTCCCATTGGTTTGCATCCGGTGGCGGGCGATGCAGGTAGCGCAAGGCTTGGTTGAGATCACCTAGCTCATACTGCTGACGCAGTTCAGCGGGCAGCCAATCGGGCAGGCTGTGGGTAGTCAGGAGGGCCAGCGCTTGCTCGGTTAGGTTGCGCAAGCGTTGTTGGGTTAGGCCTTCAGTGGCGGGATATACCGGGGTCAGGCTCTGCTCCACCGGCATAGGCTCGACCCCTTGCAGCAGGTGGCATTCTGGATGATAGATCTCCAAGCCCGAAGCACCGGGCCGAATCTCACCGTAGCAGCGCAGCAGGCTGCCGCGTTTGAAGGCTTCTTGCTGGGCCCTGCTGAAGTGGTAGAAACGTAAACTGAGGGTGCCGCTGCCATCCTGCAAGCGGATCAGCAAGCTACGCCGTCGCCCTGCCACCACATCAGCGACGGCAATTCGCCCCTCAACCACGGCATCCTGTCCTGGCTGCAGCGCCGCAATAGGTGTGATACGAGTTCGGTCTTGATAGCGCAGCGGCAGATGAAACAGCACATCCTGCACCCTTTCTAGCCCTATCCGGGTGAGCTTTTCCGCCAGTGCTGCACCTACGCCTTTGAGGTGGGTAATGGGTGCAGATAGGGAATCGCCCATGCTTGCTACCCCTTGTCCGCCGGTTTTGGTTTACTCACAGAGCACAGTCGGATGGAGTCAGCCAGTAACTCAATGGCCTTAGGACGCGGGAAGCTGGCTCGCCATGCAATGGCTACGGTGCGAAAAGGCGCGGGATTAGTCAAAGGCCGCACCTCCAAAATACCTGGCGCATAGTGGTGGGTTTCTACCGCTGACAGCGGCAGCACCGAAATCCCCAGCCCTGAGGCCACCATATGGCGAATGGTTTCCAGCGAACTCGATTCAATGGTGGTGTGCGGTGGCGTGTCGGTTTTACGGTTGGTCGGGCAGGCTTCTAACACCTGATCACGGAAGCAATGCCCCTCACCCAGCAGCAGCAGATTTTGATCATCCAGCATCTCTGCTTCGATGTTTTTGCGGGCCGTCCAAGGATGATCAGCAGCCATCACCACATAGAAAGGCTCGTCATACAGGGTTAGGGTCAGCACATCTGCATCCTGAAAGGGCAGGGCGATGATGATGGCATCCAACTCGCCGGTACGCAGTTTATCGCGCAGGATGTGGGTGAAGTTTTCCTCAATGTACAGCGGCATGGCCGGAGCCACTCGGTGTAATTGGGGAATCAGGTGTGGAAATAGGTAAGGGCCGATGGTGTAAATCGCCCCCACCCGCAGCGGGGTCGCCAGTTGGTTCTTACCCGCTTGAGCTAACTCGCGAATGCCTTGAGCTTGCTCCAGTACCTTTTGCGCCTGAACCACGATGCCTTCCCCCACCGGGGTCAGGCGCACGGCGCTCTTGGTGCGCTCAAAGATCAGGATGCCCAGTTCATCTTCGAGCTTTTTAACCCCCACCGAGAGGGTCGGTTGACTGACGTGGCAACGTTCAGCGGCACGGCCAAAGTGCTGCTCTTGAGCCAGAGTGACGATGTAGCGCAGTTCGGTCAGGGTCATAAGGCATGTTCCATTGTCTTGCAACCAAGCATAACGGCTGCACGACCATGGAACCAATCAATCCGTGAGGAGGGCCAGCAAATTCAGCGGAATTTGCTGGCCAACTGACTATTCCTCAGCATTGCGATCGCGTTTCAGCTCGTACACCAGCGGCGCGATGATTTCCAAGGTGCCGTTGTTCAACAGCTCTGGTGGCGGTGGCGGCAACGGTTGGGCTTGGCGGATCATCTCCAAGGTGGCTTTATCTAGCAACTCGCTGCCAGATAATCCGACCAACTCATAAGAAAGCACCTGCCCTGCAGCATTGATCACAAAGCGCAGACGGTTGACCTTCTTCACACCCGGCCGCTCAACACGTTTGGCCGCTTCCGGATACTTTTTATAGCGTGCCAAATGCCCTAGTAGCTGCCCTTGCCAAGAAGCCTTGGCCTGCGCTGTTGCCGCTGCAGAACTACCCGCCTGGCTACCGCCAGAGGCCGCCGAGCTGCTGGCCGTAGAAGATGATGCCGTAGAGGTTGCTGTAGACTGCGCAGTAGAGTTGCTGGGCGCTGTTTGGGGTGGTGCTGGCGCTTTCGCTTGGCTTTCTTCTGGAGGCTTAGGTACAACTGGCTTCTTAGGCTCGATCTTTTTCGGTTCGACCTTTTTCGGCTCGGCTTTCTTCGGCTCAGGCTTGGGTTTTACCTTAGCTACTGCCAGCACCGCTTTAGGTGCCTCAGCCAACTTAGGTACCAAAGGCGACTCCGCTTGAACCACTTGCACTGGAGTCGGCGGTGGAGGTGGAGGCGGCGGGGGCAAGGGTTCCAACTGTGCCAGCATGACCGGCGCAGCCGGAGGCAAAACCAAAGGCGGCGGCTTGACGCGCCAAAACATCGCCCAAAGTGCCACTCCCACGTGCAGCCCCAACACCAACAAGAAGCTGGTGCCCCACAGTGGCAGCTTACGGAATTGATTCATTGCTTACCGACCGTCTCAAGTCCAACCAAACCGATTTTCAAATAACCTGCAGTACGCAGGCCATCGATCACCTTCATCAGCTGGCCATATTCCACAGCCGTGTCGCCACGCACAAACACCACCGTTTCCTTATTGGCTTGAGTCTGCTCATCCAATTTGGCCCCGAGTTGTTCAATGGCCACCGTATCGTTACCCAGATACAGGCTATGGTCATCTTTGATGCTCAGGTAGATCGGCTTGTCCGGGCGCTTTTCGGGCTTGGCGGTCGAAGCGGGTAAGTCCAGCTTAACGTCCACCGTGGCCAAGGGTGCTGCCACCATGAAGATGATCAGCAGCACCAACATGACGTCAATGAAGGGCGTTACGTTGATATCGTGGGATTCACTAAGGTCATCACCACCTTCGCTCAAATGGATTCCCATATTGCTCTCACTTCACCTTAACGACATGTGGCGTGGCTGTTGAAGTGCCACGCTCAGGAGAGGTTGAAGACAGGGCAGAATCCAGATCGCGGCTAACCAGCAGCAGTATCTGTGCGGAGGCATCGCTTACCTGTGCCTTGTAGCCGGCGATGGAACGCGCAAAGACGTTATAGATCACTACCGCTGGGATCGCCGCCACCAGACCGATGGCTGTAGCCAGCAGGGCTTCAGCAATACCGGGTGCCACTACTGCCAAGTTAGTGGTCTGGGATTTAGCGATACCGATGAAGCTGTTCATGATGCCCCACACCGTACCAAACAGACCGACAAAGGGGGCGGTAGAACCAATGGTCGCCAGCATGCCTGTGCCTTTGCTCATCTCGCGGCCGCAAGCAGCCACCAAGCGCTCCATACGGAAGCTCACCCGTTCTTTGATGCCATCGGTCTCGCGGATGTGGCTAGAGAGGCGCAGTTCATCCTGAGCATCCTCAACCAACAGGGTCACAAAGCTGTTGCGATCCCTTGCTTGATCAGCGGCTTGATTCAGGGTGCGCACACCTTTTAGTTCAATCAGCTCACGGCGCAACCGACGCTTAGCACGGCTCAGTTCGATGGTCTTAGCCAGCCAAATTGTCCAAGTCACAATGGAGGCCAGCAGCAAACCAATCATCACACCTTTTACGACGATATCTGCTGCTTGGTACATACCCCAAGGGGATAAGTCATGCCCAGCCAGTCCGCCACCGGCTGATGCGTGCTCACCGGTAGAGGCGGGGGCGGGGGCGGGGGCTGAAGCCGCACCCTCAACGGGAGTGGGAGCAGGAATGGATTCTGTCTTGGCAGGTGGTACCACAGGAGCTGAAGGGCTAGGTGCTGCTGCCGTGCGGGAAACCGCTTCAGGGGCTTGTGCTATGTTAGTAGCCGTACTGGTCTGAGCAAAGCTGGCAGCAGGCAGCAGGCAAATACCAAAAGCGGTGGCCATTACCAACGTCCGAGCGCCACCACCTGCCTGAACGAAAGAAGACAAGCGGCCATTGCTATAAAGATCAGTCGATTTCATACAAGATAAGCCTCTGTACACAACAACATGGATATCTGACAAGTGATGGAGTCACATAGTATTACAAGTGATTATTATTTAGAACTGATTATCTATCCGTTACCCCGCATTCGTCACGGTGACATTCCGCCTCAGTGCAGCAAGGCGCAATCACGCCTACCTTCTGTTCTCATTTTGGCCGAGATAGCCTGCCTGTGACCTTGATCCAAGATACTGTTTTGGTAAGAAAGCGCTTGCGTAGCGCATATTTGAACCTACGTAATCCCTTGTTATTGGTGATGTTGGGGTTACTCAGTGGCTGTGCGGGCTATTACGGTCAATTAATTGTTGGCCAAATCGCCCTATTCAGCGCCCACGAGCCCATTTCAGAAATCCTTGCCGATAAAAATCGTGATCCTAAACTGCGTGAGCGCTTAGGTAAGGTGTTAGAGGCGCGCGACTTTGCCAGTGCCAAGTTGGATCTACCGGACAACGATAGTTACCGCCAGTACGCGGACGTGCATCGCCCCTATGTCGTCTGGAATGTGTTCGCCACCGACGAATTTTCGGTAGAAGCACTGCGTCACTGTTTCCCTATCACCGGCTGCGTGGCTTATCGCGGCTACTTTGATGAGCAGGCGGCCCGCGCCAAAGCCGCTGAACTGAAGACTCAGCACATGGATACCCTAGTAGCAGGCATTGATGCCTACTCCACCTTGGGTTGGTTTTCCGATCCACTACTGAACACCATGATGCGCCGCAACGATGATCAACTGGCCGCACTGATCTTCCATGAGCTCACCCATCAGAAGCTCTATGTGCAAGGCGATACCGCCTTTAATGAATCCTATGCCAGCTTTGTTGAACATGAAGGTCAGAACCAATGGCGAGCCCAACATGGCTTGCCCCCGCTACAGGGCGATCGAATCAAGGCTTATCGGCAAATCGTTGAGGAGCTGCTGGCCACCCGCGAGCGCTTGCGCACCCTGTATGCCAGCGGCTTACCCCCTGATACCTTGCGCTTACGCAAACAGGCTGAGTTCTCGCAACTGCGACAACGCTATCGCCATATGCGCGATGATCAATGGGGAGGACGCGGCTACTTCGACCATTGGTTTAAACAGCCGTTAAACAATGCCACTTTGCTGCCTTTTGGCCTGTACGACCAGTGGGTGCCCGCTTTTGCGGTACTGTTCCGACAGGCGAACAATGACTGGCAGGCCTTCCATGCAGCCGTAGCCAAGCTGGCTGAGTTACCCCTTGATCAGCGCACCGCCGAGCTGGAGAGATTAGTGACAGAGGCCAAAGCCTTTGCCAGTCAAACCGAGCAGGCCAGTCCACCTAAGTAATAGTGTCGCCCTTCTGCCAGCATCTGATGGGCAAAGGTACTGCGCTGCTCTAGCTGCTCAAACAGCGGCGTCAGGGCGGTTAGCGCAGCGGAATCTCCGATCTGCGTTAAGGCTTGGCGCGCGGCCTCCAGCACTTGATGAGCCCCGGCGTAAATATCGGGGTCGTCAAAGGCATGCCAAGCGGCGCGCCGAAACAGGCTAAGGTCAGTGCTCTCACTGCTGCCCTGTAGGCGCTGATCTAGGCACAGACCAATCAGCAGATGGCAGCAGGCTTTTAACAGGCTCATAGAGGGCATGGCATCGAAGGCTTTGAATTCGATGCGGCCCTGCTCCAAGGCAATACGCGCCGGACGTAACAGCGGCGATGGCTGTACTTCAGCGGCCAGCGCTTCAGCAGCAACGAAGGTTTTGACTATGGGTCGGCAACTGCTGCGTACCCAAGTACGTCGTGACCAGCCCCCCCAAGGCTGACCGGCCCACACCGGCGAGCTAAAGCTAAAGGGCACAATATAGGGCGCGTAATAGTTGAGCTTACGCGCAATCGCTAAACATTGAGCGCTGTCCCATTCGGGCAAGGATAGGTTGATGTCCGGGCCAAAGGTTAGGGTAGAAACCTCCATGCCGTCGTACTCATGGTCGTCATCCCGCAGTTGGCGCTCAAAGGGGTTGAGCGGCGGCGTGAAGGCGTAAGCCTCGTGCTGAGGATTGAGTCCAGCAATGGCCAGCCCCAAGCCATACTGCTCTAGGCGCTGACTCAGTTGCTGTTCAATCTCCAGCAACTCGTGCAGGGCTTCATCCACACCTAAGGCGGGCGGGGTGCGGATTTCAATACCCTTCACAGCCAAACGATCAAACTCGCCATCGGGGTGAAAGCGCTCATCGCCCTCTAGGTACCAGTAGCCACTGCGAATCCCCATGTCACCTTTGGCGAGACGCAGGTCTTGCTCGCCGGGTTTATCAGCGAGCAATTCACTGAGGACTTTGAAATCCAGATTACTAAAGTCACGCAGCCTTCCAGCCTTGGCACCCTGACGGTCAATCAGTAGGTACTCAAACTCCAGACCACAGCGCACCCTAGAGGATTTCATGCCTTTCACCCTTTGTCAGAATGGCTAGAGAGTGCTAGCCAACAGTTCAATTTAGACCCATTCGATGAAGGCTTTTGGATCTTCCATTTCCCGCTCAGGGTCGGCATGTCCCGGGGTGCCCAGATACAAAAAGCCGACGATCTGCTCATGCTCCGCAAGATCCAGCGCTTGATGCATATGGCGGTCATACATCGGCCAGCCGGAACGCCACACGCCGCCGTAGCCCAGTGCTCTGGCGGCCAGTTGCATCATCAACACCGCGCTGGCGGCACAGAGTTGCTGATCAAACAGCTGCACCTTTTCATGGGCTTTGGGGCTGGAGACTACAGTGATGACCAGTTGCGCCCGATGCGGCATGCGCGGCGCGCGATTGACAATAGCCTCCGGCTGACCTGAGGCAATGGCCGCACGCTGCAGCGCTTCACCAAGTCGCGTCAATCCCGCTTCGCCGCGCGCACAGAGAAATCGGAAGGGCCGCAAACTCATAAAGTCGGGGGCACGCAAAGCGGCCTGAATGATCAGCTCCAGCTCTGCATCATTAGGCCCCGGTGCAATCAATTTGTGACAGGAGCGGCGATTGAGCAGTAAATCCAGCGCCGGATTGCCCGTATCAATAAGCAGTACAGGATCTGTGCTGGAAGGGGTGTCTAGGTCGGCCATGTGCAATCCTCTTCAATGCGTAAACCGCTGCGTAAACGCTCGCGGATGGCCATGAGTGTGGCATCCATGCGTTCGATCTGCCGCAGATTCTCGCGTTCACGCGCTGAAGTTTCGATGACCTCTGCAATGCCACCCTGCCGAATCACCAAGCGTTTTGAGCCGCGTAACGCCAGCAAAGGATCGTGGGTGGAAATCAGCACGATTTTCTCACCGCCCACCAAGAGTGCTAGGGCACGCTGACGATCTACCCCAGCATTTTCGATTTCGTCGATGAGCACCACTGGCGATGAGGAGAGCAAGGCGGCATCGGCAATCATCAGCGCACGGGTTTGACCGCCGGACAGCTGGGTGACTGAAACATCAGGGGCAAATTTTTCGCCGGTTAGCTCGTTCGCACAGGCGATGACGGTATCTGCCATGCGTTCAGGATCGCTGAGCATTCGGCAGCGCGCGTGCATGCTGATCAGTTGATGAGCGCTCAAATCCACCACGAAGTTCATGTTCTGCGACAGCTGCGCCACCAGCTTGCGGTCGGGGGCGTAGCGGCGCTGTTCGTCTGGAACGCTGCCGTTAATCAGCAGCCGACGCCCGGTGGGTGTATCGCCCTGCGCCAAGCACTCAATATCAGCCAGCAAACGGCTTTTACCTGAGCCGGTCGGCCCAACGATGCATACAATATCTCCAGCGCTGAAGGTCAGCTCAAGGTTCTCGGCGCGCCCAGTTTTGTCGCGGCCACCGATCAGGGTGATGCTGCGCACCGGCTCATCTGCCGAAGCGCTCAATACGGCCATTTCTTCGATCAGACGTTGCAGATGTTCAAGCATCTGTTCGCGCTGCATACCGGCATCAAAGAGGCTTTCGTCGGGCAATTCGTCTAGCCATTGGCCAAGGCTTTGTTGCGTATCGGCTTCAATGGCAACACCAAGGCTGTGGATGAATTCGGCGACAAAGGCATATTGCGTCAGTAATGGGCCTAGGGGTTGTGCTGCCAGTACTGCAAGGCTCATCAGCAGCCCTCCAAATCGACAAAGTGCATTTTCTTCACGTTGCCGCGCTGGTGGGTTTCACCGATGGCGGTTTCGCCTACGCAGTAGGGGCAGACGGCAGCGGGCATGGAGAAGCGCAGGCGACTCCCCGATAAGCTGGGCGTTTCAGCAGCAGCCTGCAGATGACGCACCACATCGGTGGCCCCCTGTCCGGTAATACCATTACAAAACAACGCCCGCGCGCCGGGGTTAGCCAGTCGTACATGGAAGGCAAACACCTCGCGCTCTACTTGGGAAATGATGTCGCCCTTGGTGATTACCACTAGATCGGCCAAGCGCAGCATGGGGCCAATCTTCTTTGGGGTATGCACACCGGCCAGCGCATCCACTACGCAGACGGCCAGAACACCATCAATGTGCGGCGAGCAGCGATTGCACAGCCCTGCGCTTTCAGTGATCAATACATCCAGAGCCTGCCGCTGGCCCCAAGCCAAACAGTCCTCAACGTTAGAGACGAAATAGTGATCCGGGCAGAGTGATCCCGCCAAACCGACGGTGACTGGGATATTTTTCTGGGTATACAGCTTGTCATCAGAGGTGGAGAGGGCATCAAACTTCACCACTCCAACCCGACGTCCAGCCTGCTGCAGTAATTCGGCCACTCGCACAATTACGGAGGTTTTGCCCACTGAGGGCGAACCGGCCACAGTAATCAATTGCATAGGCGTTGCTCCTGCATAGGGCTGGCCGCAAAGAACTCTGCCGCCGCACGTTGCTGTTCTGCCGCGAAGTCATGCTGGTGAACAAAGGCCCAACCCGGCCACTTGAGGCGCGCACCCGCTGGGAAAGCGCCTGTAAACGCCGCACCCACCGGGGGATAGCAATTGCGACTCAGCACTGCGCCCAATTCAGGACCCTGCAGATAATCCAGCAGCGGGGCAAGGCGAGCCTCTGCCTGCGCCTTCAGCATAAAACCGATGGGCATGGTGATAGCGCCATCCTCTGGCCAGACCACAGCCGTACGGTCACGGCGCGGGCAGAGTTCAGCTTGCAGCCAAGGCAAAATGGCAATGGTGCCGACTTCGCGGCTGTTGGAACCGCTTTGGCTGGCGGTGCGCACGTTGTGCTGTAGTTGATGGACGTTGTGTGCAAAGGCTGTTAGGCCTGCACTACCGTACTCAGAGCGCAACGCCAATAACAGATAGGCGTTGTAGTCCTGATAGGGCACCTGCGCATTAGGTCGCCAGCCGCCAAAGGTGATTTCCCCCGCCCAGCAGGGATCAAACAGATCAGCCCATACCCTAGGTGGCTTACGACCTTTGAGACGGCGCTGATCAATCAACCATACAAAGGGAATGCAGGAGAACACCCGAAACACCCCCAGAGGATCTGCCAAACCAGCAGCCTGACAGACCGGATGTAAGGCAGGCAGAGGGCGCGTATCCACAGAGGGCGCGTAGTGCTTAAGTAGACTAGGTGACAGGATGTCCTGATACAGGGTAGACACCAACAGGGCAGGCAAACGCTTAGGGTCTGACTCAGCGGCTAGGGTATCGAAGGGGCTATACCATTCACCGCCGCCCAGACAGCAGCATGTTAAGGGTTCAGCACCCGCCTTTCGCTGCTGAATCAGAACCTTGTCAAGGCCACTCTTAAAGGCACGCCTAAGGGGAATAGGCATGCGGCCCAGTAAATCCAGCGTCCCTAGCGCCTCAGCAACCGGCAGCGCGTGGCAATCAGCATCCTGCATCGGGTACGAATGGGCTCGTTTCACCTGGCACTCCTTCGGCATCCGCTCAGCGTCTCGGTATATGGAGGTAGTGCGAGATTCAGGCCAGTTATCCGCAACCCGCGACTGTCTTGCCGTAGCGACACTCAAGACCAGTTATGGCGGCGCAAAAGAGTTCACAATGGAACTGTTTTTATTGAGGCTGTACCCAAAGGAACCCTTTTAGATCAATACTTTGCAGGATATAACCCAGCGTGGGGCTAACAACCTGCGGCCACCTAGACTGGCACGCCACTGGCATAGTTAAAGCTGAGCGGCCACCCTTTATTGGCCCACAGAGGATTGCATCATGAAGGCCCGTGGCATCATCAATTCCACCCGGCGTTTGCTCGGAGCCAAGCAGCTAGGCAGTGCAGCCTTGATCGCCAAAGCTGAATTGGATGGGCATAACACCCTAAGTCAGGCGCAAATCTGGCTGACCCGCACGGTATTACCGACGGATGAAGCAGAGCTGAGCAACCATCAGATGGTAGTGGAGGCGGTAGAAGTGCTGGAGCGGGTGCTGGCAGGGGGTAAGCCTTAAACCTACCCACAATGCTTAAAAATTAGACTAGCCCCAAATTTGCACTGGTTCTTTAGGCTTGCTTTCATGACTTGCGCTCTCAATACTCTTGCTTAAACGCAATATTGAAAAGTTGAGGAATCAAGGTGGCCAAGCCCCGTGTAGAGCATGCTCCAGCGCTGGATCCTGCCAATATTCAGCTCGACATCATCAGCGCGTACCTTGCCACCTATAACGTCACCGACGAGCAGGGCCGCTACCTACACTGGGATCAGCTAAGGTGGCGCGTGCCAAGGAACGAGGCGCAGGCCATCTGGCAGACGGTCAAGTTCAAACGCTTTATGCAGATGAAGCAAATTCCCTTACGTGGAGAGCAGAACGCGCTTTTCAGCTACTGCGTACCAGATACCCTTGATGCCAAACTGCACCATATTGCCAAATTAGCAGGTGGTTCAGTCGCAGCCATAGGCGGTGGTAAAGCCTCTGATTCCCTGCAGAAAAAGTTTCTAGTCTCGTCGCTGATCATGGAAGAGGCTATCTCCAGCGCCCAATTAGAAGGAGCCTCGACCACCCGGGAAGTGGCAAAAAAGATGCTGGAAGAAGAACGCTCGCCACAGGATGAAGACGAGCGGATGATCTTAAATAACTACCTGTTACTCAAGCAGGCAGAACAAGTCAAACACGAGCCCTTGAGCATCGACTTGATCTTGGAGTTTCATCGCATCGCCACCCAAGGCACCACGGAAAACGCTGTAATTCCTGGCACGCTTCGCGAGGAGGATGACATCTACGTTTCTGATACGGACGACATAGCCTATCAACCGCCGCCCTTTGCGGAACTACCGGATCGCCTTGAGCAATTATGCCGCTTTGCCAATCAGGATCACTCAGGACTTGAGGGCCGCGCCTTTATCCATCCGCTAATCAAAGCCATTATTCTGCATTTTATGACAGGCTACGAACATCCATTCAGGGATGGAAATGGCCGAACGGCCAGAGCCCTATTTTATTGGTATATGCTCAAGAGCGACTATGAGCTGTTTCGCTATGTATCTATTAGCAAACTGCTCAAAAACGATGCTAAGGGCTATGGACTAGCCTATTTGTACACGGAAAAAGATCAAAACGATCTGACCTACTTCATAGATTATCAGCTCAATATCATCCTCAAAGCGCTAGACGAGCTGCAGCAGTACCTAGCCTCGAAAGCCCATGAATTTCAATACATTGTGCAACTATTGGAAAGCACTCAGTACAGTGAAAAGCTGAGTTTTGTCCAAAAAGATTTGCTAAAAAAGGGTGCTAAGGAGCCGGGGCGAGTGTTCACGGCTAAGGCCGTGGCCAGCAGCTACAACCTGTCCGAAAATACTGCACGCACCCATCTGAACAAACTGTGTGAGTTGCGTCTGTTTATGGCAACACAGGATGGACGCAAGCGCCTCTACTTATCGCCCGCTGATTTGGTCGAGCGGCTCACCCGCAAAAAATAGCGCTTACTCTTTATCTGTATCGGATGTCTGCTGAGCATACCCCTGACAAGCCCGCCGAATAAAGGCCATCTGCTGCCGGTAATTGCGACAGCCCTTGCAGATAGCCAAGTGCATATCCAAGCGCAAGCGCTCGCCTAGGTTTAGGGGGCGATCCTGTGCTTCTGACAGCAGGTGGCTGGCCTTTTTGCAACTTAGCAGGATGGACATACTTGTTCTCCAGCGGCAAACCAATGTTGCTCTAGGCAGCGGCGTAGGGCATTGCGAGCACGATGCAAAATCACATTACAGTTGCTAGTCGTCAACACCAACTCCTGACAGACCTCGGCAGTGTCGAAGCCTAAAAACTCGCGCATCATAAACACCCGTGCAGTGTTCTCCGGCAAGTGCTTCAAGCAGGCTTCAAACACCGTCCAGAAATGCTGCTGACGCAAGGCCTCTTCGGGATCGCCCCAATCCTTCGGCTGGCTATCGCCTCGCCAGTGATCATTGGCGGCAAATAGACCTTCAAAGGCTTGATCCAAATGGGCTTCATCCGGGGCCAATGCAGAGATGTTGGTGGTGCGGCGTTGCTGGCGCAGCAAATCAACAATCTTGTGACGCAGGATGGAGAACACCCAAGTCTTCAAAGCAGCCTGCCCTTTGAACTGCTGCTGACTGCTCAGTGCCGCCAGCAGCGCTTCTTGCACGGCATCGCGGGCTAAGGCGTCATCGCGCAACTGTAGCTGCGCGAATTTCAGCAAGTCATCTCGAACGGCGGCGACAAACGCATCATCAATCATTAAAGGCTGAGCCTTAGGTGGAGATTCAAGCGTGCATCATAGCAATCCACTCAGGCCCATGCGCGGGAGGCTGGCAGGTAGCGCGCCCTCAGCCAGCCATCCACCGATAAGCGTCCGGGGCCAAGCAGTAACAAGGGCAGCAGCATGGCCATAAAGATCACCGGCAGCTTGAAGTTGCCAAAGCCGCGATCAGTGAACACATAGCCTTGGGCCAGTTCGTTAAGGCTCGTCCAAGCATCAGGCCAATGGGCGCTGAACATAGCCACCAAGGTCAAAACCAGTAGCGACAAGGAAAAGAACCGGGTCGCCACTCCCACTATCAAGGCCAAGCTGCCAATCAACTCAAACCAAGTGGCCATCTGCCAACTGATATCAGCGGAAATCAGATCAAAGGGAAAGGGGAAGCGGCTTTGCAGCTCAGCAAACCAGTTTTCGCCGCGCAGTTTTTCCAGACCGGATTCCCAATACTCCCAGCCTAGTAGCAGACGCAGGCTCAGCAAGCCCAGCCACAGACCCAAAGCATCCAACTGATTGAGCAACAAAGCAGCGTGCTGTCTGTTCATGAAAGGTGGGTTCCTAAAATAATGCCCTGTGCGCGTAAGCTTTCTAGCAAGGCTTGACCGAATGTCTTCAGTTGCTCAGGGTCGGGATGGGCGATTTCTTCAGCAATTTGGCTTAAGGCCGCCGCGCCACTGAGCGCCGAGTCACTGAGCAGCGCCAGCAATCGGGCCGTTACCTCATTGAGCAAGCTAAATTGCACGTTGTCTTGGGCATCGCGATAAACCACCAGATGCGTGGCTTGCGCTGTTCGGGGGCGATACTGCGGGCTGATTTGATGCACCGGCCATGCGTAACTCAGCAGCAAGGCCGCAGGGTTTAGCAACAGATTGCCCAGCAAATCCCCCTGAGGATCATGGGCAGGCACCGACACCTCAAGGGTGTCCACCGCCAGTTCTGCCCACTCGTAATGCGCGAGTTCCGGCAGCCACTGTGGCAAGGCTTGGCGCGGCTTAGTTTCCGTTAGGTAGCGCACAAACTCGCGGGGAATCTCCCGAAACCACGGGGTATGCAGCGGCCAATCCCGGTAAAAACTGCGGTTCAGTCGCCGCCAACGCGTATCACCCAATATTGCTCGACACACCGGAAAGCACGCATCAAGAAAACCGACGATATTGTTGAACACCAGATCCCGGTACAGCGCTGTGCCACGCGCAGACACACCCGCCGGACGCGCGCGACGTGGATCGCGCAGGTGCTGGGCAAACTGGCGCTGAAAGTCCTGAAAATCAGCGGGCGCGGTACGGTTCATCAGGCGCGTCTCCGCTGTACCTGAGCCGGGGCGGCGGCTTGTAAGCGGGCAATCTGCGCCACTTCGTCGGCTAGGCTCGCAAGGCTCGGTAGGTTGAAGTCGCGCTCCAAACAGCTTGGGATCGCCCCGCCAATTCGTGCATACAGCCGTTCCAGCAGACTCCACACCGGATCAATCACCGGCGCACCGTGGGTATCAATGATCAAACCATCGGGCTCTACATAGTGTCCGGCCACATGGATGTAGCAGGTGCGCTCCAGCGGCAGGGCCTCCATAAAAGCTTCAGCATCAAAGCCAAAATTACGGCTGTTGACGTAGATATTGTTCACGTCCAGATGCAGCAGGCAGTCAGCCTCAGCTATCACCTGATGGATAAACTCAGCCTCGCTCATCTCGGCATGGGGGGGCTGTACGTAGTAGGAGGCATTCTCCAAACCAATCTGCATACCCAAAATATCCTGCGCCCGCCGAATGCGCTCAGCCGTCCAACGCACCGCTGCTTCGGTGAGGGGAATCGGCAGCAGCTCATAGAGATGGCGCTCATCAGCACACCAAGACAGATGCTCGGTGTATAAACTCATGCCATGTTCCTGCATAAAGGCTTTGATGCGCCGTAGCAGCGGCTCATCTAAAGGCCCCGGCCCACCCAGAGACAGCGACAAGCCATGGCAGACAAAGGGATAGCGCTCGGTAAATTGGCGTAGGTCTTTAGCGGCTTTGCCGCCCATGCCTGCCCAGTTTTCGGGGGCCAGCTCAAAAAAACGAATGGCTTCGGGCACCCCACTCTTAAGCGGCTCGATCAGTTCACGGCGAAAGCCAAGGCCCGCCCCCTGTGCAATATGACGCTGCTTCATCTGGCCTCTCCGAGCGCTCACAGCTATGGGAAAAGGGGGTGGACGCGATGGCATCATCACCCCCGGCGGCCCTTACTTGTGGCTATTGCCGCACTTGGCTTCACCGCACTTGCCATCAGCCTTTTTCTCGGCTTTTTCGGCTTTTTTGTCTGCGCCGCATTTGGCCTCACCGCATTTGCCGTCGACTTTCTTCTCAGCGGCGGCTTTGTCAGCGCCACATTTAGCTTCACCGCATTTGCCGTCGGTTTTCTTGTCGGTTTGGGCTAGCTGGTAGCCTTGATCCAAAGCGGTGGCAGCAAAGGGATTGCTGGCGGCAACGGCTGGAGCTAAGGCGCTAACAGCGAAGGCAGAGCCGATGGCCAAGGACAGGATGTTGGACTTTTTCATGGTATGTTCCACTGCAAGGATAGGGAGTTGAGTCAGAAATCGGTTCCGCTCATTAGATTAGTCGTCACACCAAGCGAATTCTTACAGGCCCTGCCCAGTTTTTTTTCAACAGGCCGTCACCAGCGGCCAGCCTTGCTCTGTTATAGGGAGTTCCCATGCCGCCCCTTCAGCCCTCAACGCAGGATCGGCCACTGGATTTAAACGAGCTGCTGCGCGATTTAGTCAGCCAAGGGCGGATCAGCCAAGACGATGCCGAACACTGTCTGGCCATTCGGCGCAGTGCGGTGAATAATCAGCAGCATCCCTTGGAATTCATCGCGCGCCAGCAGATGCCCGACCTTAGGTATCCCGGCAAAATCCTTGAGCTAGAGCCGCTGGTGCAGTGGCTGGCCGAGCGGGCTGGGCAGCCCTATTTGCGTATTGATCCGCTGAAAATTGACGTCGCCGCCGTCACCCCGCTGATGTCCTATGCCTTCGCCCAGCGCCATCAGATTCTCGCGGTATCGGTCACAGCGGATGCGGTGACCATTGCCAGCGCCCAACCCTTTAACCGCAGTTGGGAAGCTAACCTTAGCCATGTACTCAAGCGCGAGATCCGCCGGGCAGTGGCTAATCCTGTGGATATTCAGCGCTTTACCACGGAGTTTTACCGGCTAACCCGCTCAGTCACTGGAGCCAGCGGCGCAGAGCAAAACGTCAGTGCCATCACCAACTTCGAGCAACTGCTGCGCTTGGGCGCGCAAGATCAGGAGCCGGATGCTAACGATGCGCACATCGTCAACATCGTGGATTGGCTGTTTCAGTACGCCTATCAGCAGCGGGCCAGCGATATTCACATTGAGCCTCGCCGCGAACAGGGCACGGTGCGCTTTCGCATTGATGGCGTGCTGCATACGGTGTATCAATTTCCGCCCCAAGTGACCATGGCCGTGGTCAGTCGCCTGAAAACCCTAGGCCGCATGAATGTGGCAGAAAAACGCAGGCCGCAGGATGGGCGCATTAAAACCAGCACACCCGAAGGCGGCGAAGTGGAGTTGCGTTTATCCACCCTGCCCACCGCCTTTGGCGAAAAGATGGTGATGCGGATTTTTGACCCAGAGGTGTTGCTGAAAAGCTTCGACCAACTGGGCTTTTCCGCAGAGGATTTGCGCCGCTGGCAAAGCATGACCGGACAATCCAACGGCATCATTCTGGTCACCGGCCCCACCGGCTCCGGTAAAACCACCACCCTCTATACCACCCTTAAACAACTGGCCACCCCGGAGGTTAATGTCTGCACCATTGAAGATCCCATCGAGATGATCGAGGCTTCTTTCAACCAGATGCAGGTGCAGCACAATATCGAACTGAGCTTTGCCAGCGGCGTGCGCGCACTGATGCGCCAAGACCCGGACATCATCATGGTGGGGGAGATCCGCGACCTCGAAACCGCCGAAATGGCCATCCAAGCCGCCCTAACTGGGCACTTGGTGCTCTCGACCCTGCATACCAACGATGCGCCCAGCGCCATCACTCGGCTGCTGGAGTTAGGTGTACCGCATTATCTGCTCAAGGCCACCTTGCTGGGCGTTATGGCGCAACGGCTGGTGCGCACCCTCTGCCCACACTGCAAAGCGCCCATCACCTTGGATGAGGAAAGCTGGCGCGAGCTGACCAAGCCTTGGAATGTACCGCTGCCTAATAGTGCCCAACGCCCCGTAGGCTGTCTGGAATGCCGAGAAACCGGCTACCGAGGCCGCTCCGGTGTCTATGAAATCATGCTACTCAACGAGGCCATCAAGCCGCTGATTCAGGCTGACACCGATTTGCTACCCCTGCGCCGCCAAGCCTTTCGGGAGGGTATGCGAAGCCTGCGCCTATCCGGAGCCATGAAGGTTGCCGCCGGTTTGACCAGCCTTGAAGAAGTCTTGCGCGTCACCCCGCAAAGCGAGTAATAACCACGGCACTCCGCGAGACCCTAAGCATCCCGCTCGGAGAACAGCTCATCTAGCAGTGGATCACCGGGAATCACCAGTGTTTCCGATGCCCAAGCGCCCAAGTCAATCAAGCGGCAGCGCTCAGAACAAAAAGGCCGGCTTGGGCTTTGCGGCCCCCAGACCACCTCTGTGCCACAGGTTGGGCATTGCACCTGTATTTTCGTCACGCGCGTTCTCCTTGTAGGCTCAGATAAAAATCATGCAGGCGTTGCACCTCCTGCGCTAAATGTTCCGGCGTGCCATCGTTGAGCAGTACATCATGGGCCTGTTGTAAGCGCGCCTCACGCGAGAGCTGTGCCTTGAGAATCGCCTGAACCTGCGCCTCAGTCACGCCATCACGGGCCATGGTACGTTGCACTTGCAGCGACTCCGGCACATCCACCACCAAGACCCGCTGAGTGCGCTGGTACTGCCCGGACTCAATCAACAAAGGCGACACCAAAATGGCATAGGCTGAATCGGCCTGTGCCAGATGCTGATCAATGGCTTGGCGAATCAAGGGATGCAGTAAGGACTCTAACCAACGCCGCTGCTCAGCATCCTGAAAAATCTGCTGACGCAAGGCCGCGCGATCCAGCTCACCGTTAGCCTGTAGCACCTGCTCCCCAAAATGCTGAGCAATCTGCGCCAATGCCGGCTCTCCGGGCATAACCACCCAGCGCGCTGCTTGGTCAGCGTCCACCACATGCACGCCTTGTTCGGCAAAGCAGCGCGCGGCAGCCGACTTACCGCTACCGATGCCGCCCGTCAGGCCGAGTATCCAAGGTTTCATAGGGATTCCTGCCTGTAACTCAGAAGGAGTGAATGCCTGCAAAGCCCAAATAGCCTGAGGTGATAGCCTCTCCCCACAGCAGGGCAATCCAGCCTGCAACCGCCAAAAAAGGCCCAAAGGGAATGGGCGAATGACGGTCTGCTCCCTTAAGACGCAGCCACAGCATACCCAATACCGCGCCCAACAAGGACGACAGCAACAGAGTCAGCGGCAGTATTTGCCAGCCACCCCAAGCACCGAGCATGGCTAAGAGCTTGAAATCGCCATAACCCATGCCTTCCTTGCCGGTGAGCAAACGAAACACCCAATACAACGACCAGAGGCTGAGATAACCCCAAACTGCGCCCCACAGCGCCGCCTCCAAGGAGGTAAATAGCCCAAAGCTATTGGCAATCAAGCCCAGCCAAAGCAAGGGCAACACCAAGCTATCCGGCAGCAAATGATGATCCATGTCGATGAGGCTCATGGCCAATAAGCCACAAGTCAGCGGCAACATCAGCAACAGCGCCCAACCCATACCAAAATGCCAAGCCAAGCCAGCCGACAGCAGGCCGCAGAGCAGCTCAACCAATGGATAGCGCGGACTGATGGCCTGCTGACAGGCCGAACAGCGCCCGCGCAAGGCCAGCCAGCTCAGCAGCGGAATATTCTCCCAGCAGCGAATGGCATGGCCACAGTGCGGGCATTGCGAGGCGGGCAACAACAGGTTGAACCTTTTCTCCGGAACCTCTTCGGGCAGGGACAACAGCTCGCGGGCCTGCATCTGCCACTCGCGCTGCATCATGATCGGCAGGCGATAAACCAGCACATTCAAAAAGCTGCCCACCAGCAACCCTAGCAACCCCACCGCCGCCACCAGAAATAGCGATGACTCCATCAACACTTCAATCAACATGCGCGTTACCCAATCACTCCACCCAGCTGGAAGATCGGCAGGTACATGGCGATGATCAAGCCGCCTACCAATACGCCGAGTACCGCCATAATCATCGGCTCCATCAGAGTGGTCAGGTTATCCACCATATGATCCACCTCACCCTCATAGAAACTGGCAGCCTTATCCAGCATCTCATCCAAGGAGCCGGACTCCTCACCGATGGCAGTCATCTGCACCGCCATGGCCGGAAAGAGACCAGTGGTACGCATAGCCACGTTGAGCTGCGTACCTGAGGCCACATCCAAACGGATTTGCTCCACCGCGTTGCGGAACACCACGTTACCCGTAGCCCCAGACACAGAGCTTAGCGCCTCCACCAAGGGCACACCGGCGGCAAAGGTAGTCGCCAAGGTGCGCTGATAACGTGCTATGGCCGACTTGTACAGAATCTCCCCGATCAAGGGCAGCTTGAGCAGGGTGCGATCAATAAAATTACGGAATTTCTCGGAACGCAAATAGGCCCGCTTGAAGAGCATCACCGACAAGGCAATGCCCGGAATCATCACCAACCACCACTCTTGCAGCCATTCCGACAGGTCGATGACCATACGGGTAAAGGCCGGAAGATCCGCGCCAAAGCCGATAAACACCGACTCAAACTGCGGCACCACCTTAATCAGCAAAATCGCCGAGACCACAATAGCCACGATGATCACCGCAATGGGATAGGTCATGGCTTTTTTGACCTTAGCTTTGAGGGCTTCACTTTTTTCCTTGTGGGTCGCCACCCGATCCATCAAGGATTCCAAAGCACCCGCCTGCTCGCCGGACTCCACCAAGCTGCAATAGAGGTCGTCAAAGTATTCCGGCTTTTTGCGCAGCGCATTGGCAAAGTTAGTACCAGCCTCCACCTCTTGCTTGATCTCCTCCACCAAGCGCGCCATGTTCGGGTTCTCAAAACCCCCGGAAATGATGTCGCAGGCCTGCACCAAAGGCACACCGGCTTTCAGCATGGTGGCCATCTGGCGGGTGAAAATAGCGATGTCCATGGGCTTGATTTTCTTGCCTTGCCCCATGCCGAACAGCGGTTTACTTTTCTTGCGGATCTTCTTAGGCGTAATACCTTGCCGCCGCAGTGTGGCTTTGATCATCACCACACTCGCGCCGCTCAATTCACCCTTGACCACAACCCCTCGGCGGTCCACGCCCTCCCAGGTAAAGACCGTCATCTCCACCTTTTTTTTCCCAGGACTGGACTTTGCGAGTGGCGGCTTCTTTAGCGATGTATTGAGCTTTTGCTGCATGGTCAATCCTTAGTGGCTCGATTCACTTCTTCCAGACTGATGATGCCCTGCATGGCTTTACGCAGAGCGGCGGTTCGCAAGTCATGGAAGCCCTCGGCCCGCATTTGTGTGGCGATTTCAATAGAGTTTCCACCGGCCATGATCAACTGTTGCAGGGCTGGCGTCACCTTCACCACTTCGTAAACCCCGATACGCCCCTTATAGCCACCGTTACAGCTGGCACATCCCACTGGGCCGTAGAGGGTGAAATGACCTAGCTGATCTTCGGGGAAGCCTTCTTCGCGCAAGGCTTCAAGGGGTAACTCCAGTGGCTGTTTGCATTGTGGGCAAAGCTTACGTGCCAGACGCTGCGCAATAATCAAGCTCACCGAGGTGGCAATGTTAAAGGCCGCAATGCCCATGTTATGCAGACGAGTCAGGGTTTCTGCGGCGCTGTTGGTGTGCAGGGTCGAGAGCACCAAGTGGCCGGTTTGCGCCGCCTTAATGGCGATTTCCGCCGTTTCCAAATCCCGAATCTCACCCACCATGATGATATCCGGATCCTGACGCAAAAAGGCGCGCAACGCATGGGAAAAATCCATGCCCTGTCGCACATTCACGTTGACCTGGTTGATACCCTCTAGGTTGATCTCCACCGGATCTTCTACCGTGGAAATGTTCACATCCGGGGTATTGAGGATGTTCAAGCCAGTATAGAGCGACACGGTTTTACCCGAACCGGTTGGCCCTGTGACCAAAATCATCCCCTGCGGCAATTTCAAGGCATTCAGGTAGAGAGTTTTCTGGTCTTCCTCATAGCCTAGGGCATCAATACCCATTTTGGCGCTGGAGGAATCCAAAATCCGCATAACGATCTTTTCCCCCCAGAGAGTAGGTAGGGTACTGACCCGGAAATCAATGGCCTTCCCTTTGGAGACCTTGAGCTTGATCCGTCCATCCTGAGGTTTGCGGCGCTCAGCAATGTCCAAACGCGCCATAACTTTTAAACGCGCCCCGATGCGGCTGACCAACTGTACCGGCGGACGCGCCACCTCATGCAAGATCCCATCGGTACGGAAGCGCACTCGATAAAGGCTTTCGTACGGCTCAAAGTGTAAGTCTGAGGAGCCGCGCCGGATTGCTTCTAGCAGCGTCTTATTCACAAAGCGGATCACCGGACCGTCAGCTTCACCTCGTGCATCCTCAAGGTTGTCATCCTCACTGATATCAGCAAGCTCCAACTCCTCAAGATCGCTTTCTAGATCCGCTCCGGCAAAGGCTTGCAGCGCATCGCCCTTGCCATCAAACAGCCCATTGAGCATGACGGCCAGCTTGTCTTCTTCCACCAACACCGCTTCAACCGTCAATCCGGTACCAAACTGGATTTCTTGGAGCGCATGCAAGCGTCCCGGATCAGCCAAACCCACGTACAGAGTATGGCCGCGCAAACGCAGCGGCAGAATGTTATGTTGGCGCAACAGCTTCTCGCTGACGGCATCTTTAGGCAGGCTATCCTGATCCAAAGCGTCCAAGTCGAAATACGGCATGCCAAATTGGCTGGCGAGTATTTCCATAATAATTTGGCTGCGTACCAAGCGACGCTGCACCAAGTAGCTGGCCAGCGAAGTTTGACTTGCTTTGGCCTTCGCTTGACTGTCGCGAGCTACAGCTTCATCCAGATGACCAAGGGCCACCAACTGCTTTGCCAATCCGCTTAAGGGTGCGTCACTCACCGAAAATCACCATACAGGGGCTGGAACCGTCGCAGGCTACGATGATCCAGCAGGGTATTGGATGCCTGCTACATGCTGTCAGAACCCCTAGGGTACTTATTTTAGGTACTGACAAAAATGGGCAGTTTGTGACAGGTTTAATGACAATGCACAAGCAGCAACCTAAGAGGCGCAGCACTGTGCCGCAGAGGGCAGGTTCGTAACAGGACAGAAAAACGATTTATTGGACAACCAAACGCACAGGCCCCGCTCAGAATTTCTGAGCGGGGCCTGTGCTATTTCAGTGGGTCGCGCTGGGTGTTCCCCTCACGCCCTAGGCGTTAACCGTTTCCGCAACCTGTGCCAACGGTCAGATACTCAACATCATGCTGCTTCCCGGACGAATCCTCATAGACCATGTCCACAGGGGCCACGCCACATGAGCCGCTTGCAGCATTGCGCTTGATGGAGATAACGCGCTCAACATCAAGATCCATACCGTAATTGTAGTGCTCAACTTCCATAACCTGACCTTCAGAAACCTTCTGAGTGGCTGGCTGATCAGCCAGAGCAACCAGGGGCAGGCAAGCACACAGCAAAACAGTAGCAACCGCTTTCATGATGATCTCCAGTATGTCCGGGCAATCGGCCTGCTCGCTTTTTGAGCATCCCGCTGAAGGTAGGGGAGTGCAGATCGAGCCTTCTGTGGACATTGCTTTGTTTGACGGCTCTCATCCTAGAGCCTCTCGCCAAGGAGAATAAGACTGCATCAGGACACAGATTGTTACCGCAAAACTCATTAAACTGTAACAATCTAAGAGGTATGATATAGGGTTATAAAAAATCAGCCTAAATGGATATCCTTCGGGCGCTTAGCTTAAGGGTTTTATCATGCAAACAGGTCGTTCAGTCAGTTGGTATTCAAGCCTCACTAAGACGGCTGCTCATCTCAGCGGGCGCTCTGCCACCTTTGCCAGCGCCATTCTTGTCATATTACTGTGGCTGATTACCGGCCCATTGTTTGATTTTAGCGACACATGGCAACTGGTCATCAATACCGGCACCACCATCATCACCTTTATCATGGTGTTCCTGATCCAAAATACCCAAAACCGCGACACTGAGGCGATTCAGATCAAGCTTGATGAGCTGATCCGCACCACCCAAGGCGCTCACAACGCGCTGCTTGACCTTGAGGAGCTGGATCAGGAAGCCCTGTCACTTTTCAAAGCCAAATACGAAGCGCTAGCCCTACAAGCCCGCAAAAATCTGGAAGATGGCCAGCTAGACACCGATACGCCAGAAGCTTGAACCTCAGATCAGCGCTTGAGCAGGGAGCGAATCCCCGCCAACGCGTCGTTACCACGCGCGGCCTTGACCTCCACCGGTGCCTCCTCTAGCCCTTCCCAAACCAAGTCTTCAGCGGGCAGTTCGTCAATGAAGCGGCTGTGGGTGCAATCCAACAGTTCGCCGTATTGCTTGCGCTTAGCGGCAAAGCTTAGGGTCAGTTGCTGGCGGGCGCGGGTAATACCCACATAGGCCAAGCGGCGCTCTTCTTCTACGCAGTCGGTTTCAATGCTGGAGCGATGCGGCAGGATTTCTTCTTCAACGCCCATGATATACACCGAGGGAAACTCCAAGCCCTTGGAAGCATGCAAGGTCATCATTTGCACGCCTTCCGCGCCCTCTTGCTCCTCTTGCTGCCGCTCCAGCATGTCGCGCAATACCAGTTTGGCAATGGCTTGCTCGATGGTCATCTCGCCCTCTTCATCCTTGTCCAAGGTGTTTTTTAAGGCTTCGATGAGGAACCAAACATTACCCATGCGGAAGGCGGCGGCTTTTTCGCTGGAGCTGTTTTGCACAATCCAGTTTTCGTAGTCGATGTCTAACAGCATGCCGCGCAATGCCGCGATGGGGTCTTCTTGGGCGCATTGCTGGCGCAGCCTATCCATGAAGTGCTTAAAGCGCTGAAGCCGCTCGGTAAAACGACTGTCCAAATGGGCGCTTAGGCCTAACTCTCCGCAGGCAGCGTATAAGGATTGCTCGCGGCTGCTGGCATAGTGGCTGAGTTTTTCCAGCGTGGTAGAGCCAATCTCACGGCGTGGCACGTTGATGATGCGCAAAAAGGCGTTGTCATCCTCAGGATTGACCAGCAGGCGGAAGTACGACATCACATCCTTAACTTCCTGACGGGCAAAAAAGCTGGTGCCACCCGACAGTCGATAGGGAATCTGATGGTGCTGCAATTTAAGCTCCATCAGTTTGGCTTGGTGATTGCCACGGTACAGGATAGCCACCTCGCTGTAGGGGCGACCGGTGCGTAAATGCTGGGTGAGGATTTCCAGCGCAATACGCTCGCATTCAGCTTCTTCGTTGCGGCAGCGAATCACCCGAATCGGCTCACCATGGCCCATGTCGCTCCACAGTTGCTTCTCAAACACATGGGGATTATTGGCGATCAACTGGTTGGCGCATTTGAGAATACGGCTGGTGGAACGGTAGTTTTGCTCCAGCTTTACCACCTTCAGAGAAGGAAAATCCTCCTGCAACTGGATCAAGTTTTCTGGGCGCGCGCCACGCCATGCGTAGATGGACTGATCGTCATCGCCCACCACGGTGAATTGCGCCCGCCCCTGTACCAGCAATTTAACCAGTAGGTATTGGCTGGCGTTGGTGTCCTGATATTCATCCACCAGCAGATAGCGCACCCGGTGTTGCCACTTCTCTAGCACTTCAGGGTGGTTTTGGAACAGCTTAACCGGCTGCAAAATCAGGTCGTCAAAGTCCACGGCGTTGTAGGCTTTAAGGGTACGTTGATAGTGCAGATATACCGCCGCTGCCGTGCGCTCTTTGGGGGTACGAATCTGCGCTACCGCTTCGTCTGGCAGAATCAGGTTATTTTTCCACTGGCCGATCTGCCGGAGGATTTCCTCAACGCTGTCATCTCCGGCGTATTCCTTGTGCAGAATATCGCTGACCAAGGCTTTGATATCGCCCTCATCAAAAATCGAAAATCCCGGCTTGTAGCCCAGCCGCGCGTGTTCTTTGCGGATGATGTTCAGCCCAAGGTTGTGAAAGGTCGAGATAGTCAGCCCCTTGGCCTCAGCACCGCGCACCAGACTGGCCACTCGATCACGCATTTCACGGGCAGCCTTGTTGGTAAAGGTCACCGCCACGATGTTCTGGGCCTTGATGCCACATTGCTGAATCAAATAGGCAATTTTGCGGGTAATCACACTGGTTTTGCCGGAGCCCGCACCGGCCAGTACCAGCAGTGGGCCATCAATGTGGGTGACGGCCTGCTGCTGCCGAGGATTGAGTCGAGACATGCCAGTCCAGAGTACGTAACAAGAGGAAGAGCCAAAGTTTACTCCGAGCCGCTCAGGGATTCCCGGAATCTGGCGAGCAGCAGGCCCGCTCCTGTATATTTTTCCAACACCCCGCTCGGTAAGGCCCACTCTATGCAGATTCCTACCCGCATTAAACTCCACAAAGCTGCCAAAATCCTTGAGCTTAGCTACGGCAAGGGTCAGCAGTACCAACTGAGCGCAGAGTTTCTAAGGGTGCATTCGCCTTCCGCTGAGGTACAGGGACACGGCAATCCGATCCTGCAATACGGCAAACAGCAGGTAGCCTTGGAGAAGATCGAACCGGTGGGCCAGTATGCGCTCAAGCTGTATTTCGACGATGGCCACGACAGCGGTCTTTACTCATGGGACTACCTTGAGCAGCTCGCCACCCAGCAAGACAGCCTATGGGAAAACTACCTAGAGGCCTTACAACAGGCCGGTAAGTCCCGTGATCCTCATCTGGCCATCATCAAGCTAGTCTGAACAACGCACTCACAGACGCTCAGCCAACAGCAGCAGGTTGCGTGGCGTGAGTTCTGGCGCACAAAAGGTTCCTAAGCGCACCTGATAGCCGTGCTCCTCCAGCAGCAAAGCCCGATCCAGCAGCAGCCATAGCTCTAAGGGACGACGAAATAAGCCGCGCACCAACTCCAAGTTGCGCACCTCAGCCAAACGCTGCCACCCCAAAGCCTCCCAGTGCGCCCAATCCTGAGCGGCAGGAACCTGCAACTGCCGCAGCGCGCCCAAATCCTGACAATACTGCGCGAAGGACTTGTGCAACCAGCTCGGTGCCAACGAAGGGGTTGGCAGGTATTCATCCACTTGGCGCAATTGGCGCTGCAAGCTGTCAAAGCCTAAACGCCATGCCATGGATTGATCACGCTGACGGCGTACCCGCTGACCGGCCGTCACCGTCTCGCTCAGCGGCAAGCGCAGATCGTCCAGATCCAAGCGCAACGGCGAAGCCTTGGCTAAGCTGGACAGCGGCTGATAATGGCTCTGCTGAATACGGTTGTAGCAGCAGGGTGCCACGGCTAATTGTCGGCAGCCGCGCTCAATGGCCAATTGCAACAAGCGCACATGTAAATCCCCACAGGCATGTAGAGCTACAGGGGTGTGCTGTGTATCTAGGCACTGGACGGCTCCCTCCGCTAACACATCCTGTTGTTGGTGATGAGCCGCAATGCCGTGCCTTGCACTCAATTGCTGTCCAGCCGCGACCAACTCAGCATCCCACTCCACGCAGCTTAAGGCAGTCCCCTCAGTAACCAACACACGCCCTAAATGCCCTTTACCCGCGCACCAATCCAACCAGTGCTGCGGCGCTTGACTGAAGACTGCAGAGGCCGCAAATGCCTGAATCTGCTGCCATTTGCGCCCCGGTACATCCCGGGCTAGGCGCGCATCAACTTCAAGATGTCGCATGGGCAGCCTTGCCAGATCACTCAAAGCCTGTGCTTCAGCGGCCCATTCAGGAAAGGGCGCAGGCGCAGCTAAACTCGCTGGCCAGTTGTGCACCGCTTCCGCTTGCTCCAAGGTTCGCTGTCTTAACCACTGGGCCAAATCAAGGTATTGCTGCTCCCAAGGCATCTCCCGCAGGGTAAAAGGGCGAGGCCGCCATAGCGCCTGATGCTTGCAGATGAAAGCATCCAGCGCGACAAAGTGCTCAGCAAATAGCCTCACAGCCGCTGAGATGCCGAATCAGCGGTTAATTGAAAGTGGCCAATAATCTCCAGTAATTCCTCTGAAGACTGCGTTAAGGCCTCGGCGGCTTGTTTTAACTTATGTGAATCACTGGCGGCTTGACTGATGGAACTACCAATCACTGTGACATTTTTATCTACTTTTCCCGCAACGCCTTTTTGCTCCTCAGCCACTATGGCAATTTTATTATTCATATCCTTAAGACGAATAATGGAGCCAGAAATACTCTCAAAAGAATGGCTTGCTTGCTTAGCAAGTTCCGTTGAGCCCTGAACCTCCTCCAAACTGCGCTGCATTAATTCAGCCGTCTGCTTACTGCTGGTTTGTAACTCTTTAATTAAATCGTTAATTTCACCTGTTGAATGCTGAGTGCGACTAGCCAAGGCTCTTACCTCATCAGCAACGACTGAAAACCCCCGACCATAATCACCGGCTCGTGCAGCTTCAATGGCTGCATTCAAAGCCAGTAAGTTTGTTTGCTCAGCAATATTGCGAATGACATCCACCACACGATAAATAGCTTGGCTATTATTTTCGAGAGTCTCCATCACATGGGCTAGTTGACTGATCTCCTCGGATAACTCAACAACCGCTTGAACACTCAAGCTAACGGCTTGGCTACCCTCTTCAACTTGCGACTCCGTCAGTTTAGTTAAGGTTGTAGCCTCAGATAAGTGGCCAGCCACTTCACGCACAGTCGAAATCATATCACCCATGGCCTCAGTGATATGCCCTGCTTCTTGTTGTTGCTGAGTGGCGCGCTTGGCAGCCTCTTCGCTGCTGGACAACAACTGTGTTACTGAGCAACTGAGGATTTCAGCAGTATGCCGCATGGCGACAATCATACTCATCAAATTATTCCGCATCACTTCGGCATATTTCATCACACTATCTTCAGGTGCCGAGGGTAAAGCTTGACCAATATTGCCCAATGCAATGTTATGTAGCATATCGGCTACTACTCTTGGCTCGCCGCCCAAGGTTGATTTAATAGAGCGATAACTCACCACTAATCCACCTAATAAAATAGCGAGCACTAGCACAATAAAACTAATTAGCATCACCAACCAACGTTCTGCTTGACGTTTAGCCGCCTCTACCTCTTCAAAGGTTCGCTTGTCTAAGAGCTCAAAGAAGGTATTTACAGGCCGCATAATTTTAGCTTTTTCAAGATGATAATTAAGGTCATGCATCATTTGCCGCGCCATGGCCATATCCGGTGCAGCTCGGCGTGTGAACTGACCCTGTGCATCCTCATATAAGCCTTTTACCGCATTCATGGCGATGGTTTCAGTATGCACAAGGCCGTTAGAGTTATCTTCAGCTTTATTAAGACTGGCTAGTTCTTCTGTGCTAAAACCAGCTCGCTCCATGAGCTTTCGTAGTGGTACAGCCTCTCCTTTAGCGATAGGCATTTGCTCATTAGCAGCGGCAAAATCCCAATAAATACGATTATAGCTATCCGGTCTTGGTGACTTTCCATTGCGAATATCTAGTATTTTAAAATACTGATCTTCCCATTTAGGATCACCAGTCACCACATAGGTTCTAGCTAAACGCGTTAAGTCATCAGAGCTTTGTCTTAACTCATCAGCCAACAAGTAAGAGTAATAGCGCTGGTCACTGGCATCAGTAACTTTATGGCTAAGCTCCATTTGTCGAATGGCTGCCATTGCTAACAAAAACATTAGCAGAAAGGTTAGACAGCTTAAAATAAAGAATAGTTTTTTTAGACTTATATTTTTCATATTTAGAATTCCCCCAAGAAATGCTCCTATTATATAGAGGGAATATCTTGATCTACCACCAAGCAGTAATTGGCGACAATTCGTCACAGGTTATGCCAAGAGTGCTCACTTCCCAATGCAGAAACTTGAAAAAATACGCCCTAGCAATTCATCTGAGCGGAACACACCGGTGATTTCACCTAGCGCCTGTTGAGCTAAGCGTAAGTCCTCTGCCAATAACTCGCCTGCACCAATCTGTATCAACTGCTGAGCGCCCTGTTCCAAGAAAGAGGCCGCGCGCTGCAAAGCGTCCAAATGCCTACGCCGTGCGCTGAAGTTACCCTCAGCGGTCTGCTCATAGCCCATGCACTGCTTAAGGTGCTCACAGAGTAGGGTTAACCCTTGCTGTTCCCGGGCGGAAAGCCGTAGTGTGATTTGCCCGTTACTATCAGTGGATAGGCCGATGCTCTCTCCAGACAGATCGGCTTTGTTGCGGATCAGGGTAATCCGCGACCTATCGGGCGCTTGCTCAAAGAACTCAGACCAAATGGCCGACAGCTCACTCACACCCTCGGTGGAATCCACTACCAACAGAATTCGATCAGCCTCAGCAATGGCCTTGAGTGCTCGTTCAACGCCTATTTGTTCAACCTGATCATGGGTGGCGCGCAAACCTGCGGTATCCACCACATGCAGCGGCATACCATCAATATGGATGCTCTCACGCAGTAGATCACGGGTAGTACCGGCGATATCGGTTACTATGGCCACATCGCGTCGAGCCAAGGCATTCAACAAGCTGGACTTACCCGCATTGGGCCGTCCGGCAATCACCACGGTCATACCCTCTCGTAGCAAAGCACCTTGCTGTGCACCCTGCATAAGACGCCCTAAATCCTGACGAATACCCTCAAGCTGCTGTAGAACGCGCCCATCTGCCAAGAAGTCAATTTCCTCCTCAGGAAAATCAATGGCCGCCTCCACGTAAATCCGCAACTGAATCAGCGCCTCAATCAGTGCATGCACCTGACTAGAAAACTGCCCCTGCAATGAACGCAGTGCTCCACGGGCCGCCTGACTAGAACTGGCTTCAATCAAATCCGCAATGGCCTCTGCTTGAGCTAGATCCAGTTTATTGTTGAGAAAAGCCCGCTCACTGAACTCGCCAGGTCTTGCCAAGCGCGCGCCCAACTCAAGACAGCGCTTTAGCAACATATCCAGCACCACTGGGCCACCATGCCCTTGCAGCTCCAGCACGTCCTCTCCAGTGAATGAGTGAGGTGCTGGAAAGAACAGCAGCAGCCCCTGATCAATCAGCTCACCTAAGCCGTCATGGAAGCCTTGGTAATGCGCGTGACGAGGCAAGGGTTCATTGCCCCTCAGGGTCACTGCTATGGCATGCGCCCTTGGCCCAGACAGGCGGACGATGCCCACACCGCCATAACCCTGCGCGGTAGCAATAGCAGCAATGGTGTCCTGATCGATATTCATGAAGTCTCCTGCAAGGGCCAGACAGCAAAACGCCCCGGTTAAGGGGCGTCTAGATAACGCAAAAACACCTTAGCTTTTACTAGCAGCGCTCTCAATCTGACGCGTAATAAACCACTGCTGAGCAATGGATAACACGTTGTTGACTACCCAGTAGATCACCAAGCCTGCAGGGAACCACAGGAAGAAGAAGGTGAAAATCACCGGCATCAGTTTCAAGATGCGCGCTTGCATGGGATCTGGCGGTGTAGGGTTAAGCGTCTGCTGAATGAACATGGTAGCCCCCATGATCAACGGCAGAATGAAGTAAGGATCTTTAATGGAAAGATCGGTAATCCAACCCAGCCAAGGGGCTTGGCGCATTTCCACGCTTTCCAGCAACACCCAGTACAGCGCCAAAAACACCGGCATTTGCACAATGATGGGCAGACAGCCACCCAAGGGATTAATTTTTTCCTTCTTGTACAGCTCCATCATCGCCTGAGACATTTTCTGGCGATCATCGCCATGCTGCTCTTTCAGGGCCTGAAGCTTTGGTGCAACCGTGCGCATGCGAGCCATGGACTTATAGCTAGTCGCAGACAGCGGAAAGAAGGCCAATTTAATCAGCAGAGTCAGCATGATAATCGACCAACCCCAGTTCCCCAGCAAGCTATGAATCAGCTGTAGTAACCAGAAAATCGGCTGAGCAATAAACCACAGAAAGCCATAATCAACCGTAAGCTCCAAGCCCGGTGACAGCGCTTTTAGCCGGTCTTGATCTTTAGGGCCTGCATAGAGCATCGCACCCACTTTGCCCTGTGTACCCGGCGCTACAGTGATTGCTTGGCCTGTGAAGCCAACAATGTAGTTCCCTTGGCTATCCTTACGGGTTTGAACTTGGTTGGTGCTATCTTTCTGCGGAATCCAAGCGGTAACAAAATAGTGCTGAAGCCAAGCTACCCAGCCACCCTGTACGGTTTCTCGGAAGCTGGCATCATTCATGTCGCCCATAGAGACCTTGTGGTAAGGCTCATTGTGCGTCCAGAGAGCAGCCCCCAAGTAGGTAGCGGTACCTGTTGCTGTAGTCGATGAGGGATCACCGCTAGCATCACGCTTAAGCTGCGCAAACAGATAACCCGTCCAGTTGCGTTCACTGCGGTTATCAATCAGGTAATCGACTGCCAGCGCGTAGCTACCACGTGTGAGGGTGAAACGCTTGATGTAGCCAATACCATCCACTGAGTAGCTCAGATCGACGATTAGCTGCTCTTGCCCATCAACCAGCTGGTAGCGCTGTTGCACACTGCTGTACAGGGGTCGACCGCTTGGTTGGTCAGGGCCATCACCAATGAGACCGCTTTGAGCTTCGTAGGTACGAGCAGTGCTGCGTTCGAACAGCTGGAAGGGGACATCTGGCCGATCTTGGCGACGTGGGTATTGCAGGAGATGTAATTCAGCAATATCTCCACCACGCAGGTCAATGGCAATGTCTAGCAGGTCGGTACGCGCGTGGATGATGTTTCCGCTTGCAGCAACGGCCGGTAGCGCTGAATCAGCGGCTGGTGTCAGCGATGGCACATCAGCCTGTGTGGTGCTTGCTAAGCCTGTGGGAGAAACAAGTGCCGTGTTGCCTAGTACTTGCTGAGGAGTCTCAGGCAAAGCAGTCTGACCATAATCCTGATTCCACTGGAGGATCATCAGGTAGGAAACCACTGCTAGGGCGACAAGCAGAACCGTGCGTTTGATATCCATGGTTAGTCGGCCATCGAAGAAGAAATGTTGGCGTTTTTAGCCGGTACCGGATCATAGCCACCGGGATTCCAAGGGTGGCACCGGGCAAGCCTTTTCAGGCCAAGCCAGCCGCCATGCAGCAGACCATGGTTTTCTATGGCTTCCTGAGCATAACAGGAGCAGCTGGGATAAAAACGGCAGTGACGAGCCATCAGAGGGCTAATGGCATAACGGTAAAACCGGATAAGTGCAAGGGCCAGTTTACGCATCGCTGATTTTGGATTCTGGATCCGGAATAGGATTAGCTGGTTTCATATGGCCTAAGCGCTTCCAAAGCTTACCAAAGTGTTTAGCTAGTTCTGGATTCTGTTGCTCAGCAACCCCTTTACGGGCAATGACAACCACATCCCAATTTCCGATTTGCCCCTGATGATGGCGAAAGGACTCTCGAATCTGTCGTTTGATGCGATTGCGTTCAACCGAGAGCTTGACGTTCTTTTTGCCAATGACCAACCCAAGACGGGGATGTTCAAGATCGTTCTGGCGGACCAGTAAAAGAACCTGCCCTCCGGATACTCTGCCGGAAGGAGAGTCGAAGACTAGTTTGAACTGCCGAGGGGATAACAAACGCTGTTCTCGGCTGAAGCTCCGACTCACCGGGTGCATTCCATGACGGTCTGCCTTCAGACGGTCAGGCGCTTACGACCTTTGGCACGACGACGAGACAGAACCTGACGACCGTTTTTGGTAGCCATGCGTGCACGGAAACCGTGTGTGCGTGCGCGTTTAAGAACACTAGGCTGGAAAGTACGTTTCATGCTTGTTACCTGGTTATTTACTCAGAGCCGGAATGACCCTGAAAAATGGAGACCGGTAATTCTAGAGAACCTAGCTTGGTAGGTCAATTTCTGTCCGAGTTTTGAATGAAAAGGTTTCAGTAAATAAATAAAGCTTTTTTCTTTTTAAGATTGTTTTTATTTTTATTATGCAGCCTCATTTTCTGTGGATAACAGGCCTAACCTATTGTTATACATAAAAATATGCTGTTGATAAGTCTGTTTATATCCTGTGAGTATGCTGTGAAGATCCTTGGGATATCCGGTGGGTAACTAGGGCGCTTATGCACAGGTCAAAAAATGAAAAACTTATGCAGAGGGTTATACATGGGTTATTAACAGAGTTATCAACAGGCAATTGAGCGAGGGGAGGTGTAAAAATCCGTGGATAGCATTATAGTGATCGGCTTTTTCCGATGCTGATCAGCTGAGCTGTCGCTCAAACCCTCATGCGAGAGGAACTACCTGTGTCACTTGAGCTTTGGCAATGCTGCGTTGAGCTGTTGCGGGACGAGTTGCCAGCTCAACAATTCAACACTTGGATACGTCCACTTCAGGTTGAGGTTGAAGAGGGTGGACTGCGTATTTACGCGCCGAATCGCTTTGTGTTGGATTGGGTTAACGAAAAATACCTGACGCGCTTGACAGAACTGCTGAGTAAGCAGGCATTAGGTGCGCCTCCGCCTGCGGTGTCCCTTTGCATTGGTAGTCGGCGTCCCTCTGCCCCCGAACCTGTTGTCGAGCCGGAAAAACCCACGGTTGCACCGATGCCACCGACAGTGGCGCTGAAATCATCAGAGACACAGGATGAGCTTCCTCTTCGCCCTTTGAGCAGCTCGTCCATACCGATTGAACGTAGCGTTCAGGTTGAGGGTGCTTTAAAGCACACCAGTTATCTGAACAGGGCATTCACCTTCGATAGTTTTGTCGAAGGCAAGTCCAATCAGCTGGCGCGCGCAGCTGCTTGGCAAGTTGCTGAAAACCCAGGTCATGGCTATAACCCTTTGTTTCTGTACGGCGGGGTTGGCTTAGGTAAAACGCACTTGATGCATGCGGTTGGTAACTATTTGCTGAAGAAAAATCCAAACGCGAAGGTCGTTTACCTGCATTCGGAGCGCTTCGTCGCCGATATGGTGAAAGCCTTGCAATTGAATGCGATTAATGAATTCAAGCGCTTTTACCGTTCTGTGGATGCGTTGCTGATTGATGATATTCAGTTTTTTGCCAAAAAAGAGCGCTCGCAGGAGGAGTTCTTTCACACCTTCAATGCACTATTGGAGGGCGGGCAACAGGTAATTTTGACCAGCGATCGCTATCCTAAGGAAATTGATGGGCTAGAAGAGCGGCTTAAGTCGCGCTTTGGGTGGGGACTGACCGTTGCAGTTGAGCCCCCTGAGCTAGAAACGCGAGTCGCTATTTTGATGAACAAAGCCGAGCAAGCCAAAACACACTTGTCGCACGATGCGGCCTTTTTCATTGCTCAGCGTATTCGCTCGAATGTGCGAGAGCTCGAAGGGGCTTTAAAACGGGTCATCGCCCATGCTCACTTTATGGGCTGTCCTATCAGCGTGGATCTGATCCGTGAGTCCCTTAAGGACCTGTTGGCCTTGCAGGATAAATTGGTCAGTATTGAGAACATTCAACGCACGGTAGCCGATTACTACAAAATCAAAATTCTTGATCTGCTGTCTCAGCGCCGAACGCGTTCCATTGCTCGACCGCGTCAGGTAGCCATGGCGCTATCTAAAGAGTTAACCAACCATAGTCTGCCCGAAATTGGCAATGCGTTCGGAGGGCGTGACCATACAACGGTTCTCCATGCCTGCCGCAAGGTGAGTGAGCTGCGCGAAATAGATGCCGATATCTGTGAAGACTATAAAAACCTATTACGAACACTGACAACCTAACAGCATCCAAGGAAAGCCATCACATGCGTCTCATCATTCAGCGCGAAGCCTTGTTAAAGCCGCTACAGCTAGTGGCTGGTGTTGTCGAGCGCCGTCAAACCTTGCCTGTCTTATCCAATGTCCTACTGGTGGTAAAAGACCAACAACTGTCGCTGACAGGAACGGATCTTGAAGTTGAGCTAGTAGGCCGAGTGACTCTCAGTGAGCCCTGTGAAGCGGGTGAAATAACCGTTCCCGCCAGAAAGTTGATGGATATCTGCAAAAGTCTGCCAAATGAGGCGCAGATTGATATTCGTCTGGAGGAGCACAAGGTATTGCTGAAATCAGGGCGAAGCCGTTTCAGTCTCTCCACCTTGCCTGCCTCTGATTTTCCGAATGTAGAGGAAAGCCGAGGGTCGCTGAATTTCAGCTTGGGCCAAAGCGTGCTGCGGCGTTTGATTGAGCACACCAGCTTTGCCATGGCACAACAGGACGTACGCTATTACCTCAATGGCATGTTGCTGGAAGTGCAAAGCAATCGCCTGCGTGCAGTGACTACGGATGGTCACCGTCTGGCCATGTGCTCCCTTGAGGCTCCGGCTATTGGTCAGGTGGAAGGCCATCAGGTCATTGTGCCGCGCAAGGGCATTTTGGAACTAGGGCGTCTGCTGAGCGATCAAGCCGGTGATGTGCATATCATTTTGGGCCAGCAGCATATTCGCGCAACGGCGGGTGATTTCACGTTCACCTCTAAGCTGGTGGATGGCAAATTCCCAGACTACGAGCGCGTGCTACCCCGTGGTGGTGACAAGCTGGTTGTTGGCAGTCGGCTACTGTTGCGGGAAGCCTTGAGCCGAGCGGCTATCCTGTCTAACGAAAAATACCGTGGCATCCGTTTGGTGCTGCAGGAAAACCTGCTGAAGATTCAGGCGAATAACCCAGAGCAGGAAGAGGCCGAAGAAGAGGTTGCTGTTGAGTACAGCGGCGATGCTTTGGAGATTGGCTTTAACGTTGGCTATCTTCTCGACGTTTTGAGTGTCATGGGCAGTGAGCAAATCCGACTGACACTGTCAGATTCCAACAGTAGTGCTCTGCTGCAAGAGTTGGATAGCGATGACTCCTCCTACGTCATCATGCCTATGAGACTCTGACGTCGTTGATGTATTACCGCGATGTCACTTAGCACGCTCTCCGTCACCGGTGTTCGCAACTTGCAGCCGGTGACGCTTTCCCTTGCCTCTCATGTCAATATTTTCTACGGGCCGAATGGCAGTGGCAAAACCAGCTTATTGGAAGCCATTCACCTATTAGGATTGGCTCGGTCGTTTCGTGGATTAAAACTTGAAACTCTGATTAGCCACGATCAATCAAGCTGTACAGTATTTGGCCAGATGGGCTCGGATGCTGCTGGAGCGGATGCTCTAGGTATTTCCCGGAGTCGTCAGGGTGATATGCAGATCCGCATCAATGGGCAGAATATTCGCACTGCTGCCTTGCTCGCAGAAAAACTGCCATTGCAACTAATCAATCCAGATAGCTTTCGTTTGCTTGAGGGTGGGCCAAAATTGCGTCGGCAATTTTTAGACTGGGGGGTGTTTCACGTGGAACCTCGCTTTCTGTCCATCTGGCAAAAATTGCAACAGGTTCTCCGCCAACGAAACTCATGGCTACGGCATGGTACACTTGACCCCTCGTTACAAGCAGTGTGGGATCGTGAGTTGGCCACCATCAGTGACGAAATGGATGGCTATCGGCGTGCATATATCCAAGCGCTCAGGCCTATTTTTGATCGAATACTGGGTGCACTGATTAAGCTCGAAGGTCTGACCCTGAGCTACTCCCGAGGTTGGGATAAAGATCGTCCGCTACAGGATGTATTGGCCGCCTCGTTAAAGCGTGACCGTTTGCTAGGCTATACCCAGTTCGGCCCACAGCGTGCCGACTTGCGGTTGCGCGTTGGTAGCCATAATGCGTTGGATACCCTATCCCGGGGTCAGCAAAAGCTAGTGGTCAGTGCGCTGCGTATTGCTCAGGGATATTTACTGAATGAGGTTAGGCATGGCAGTTGTATCTATCTGATTGATGACCTGCCCTCAGAGTTGGATAAGCATCATCAAAACACACTGTGTCGACTACTTGAACAATTGCACTGCCAGGTATTTATTACCTGTATAGACCCGACACTGTTGAAAACAGCATGGCTACCCGAAACACCGGTTTCAGTGTTTCACGTGGAGCATGGCCATATTACTCAGAGTCATGATCCTTGGAGTTAAGCATGAGCGAAAACCATATATACGATTCTTCCAGTATCAAAGTGCTAAAAGGCTTAGATGCTGTCCGCAAGCGACCAGGTATGTACATTGGTGATACCGATGATGGCACCGGCTTGCATCATATGGTCTTCGAGGTAGTTGATAACTCGATAGATGAGGCTCTGGCCGGCCATTGCAGCGAGATCACCATTACCATTCATGTGGATGAGTCCGTCAGCGTTCGGGACAATGGCCGGGGCATTCCGGTGGATATCCACGAGGAAGGCGTTTCTGCTGCTGAAGTCATCATGACGGTGCTGCATGCCGGCGGAAAGTTTGATGACAACTCCTATAAGGTTTCAGGTGGTCTGCACGGCGTAGGGGTGTCGGTAGTAAACGCGCTGTCAGAGGAGCTACTGCTGACAGTCCGCCGTGATGGCAAGGTTTGGGAGCAGGTGTATAAGCATGGTGTTCCCCAAGCGCCCTTGGCTGCCATCGGTGAGACTGAAGGCGCAGGTACTGAAATTCGCTTCAAGCCTTCTGCCGAGACCTTTAAGAATATCCATTTCAGTTGGGATATTTTGGCCAAGCGTTTGCGGGAACTATCCTTTCTGAACTCAGGTGTGGGCATCTTGTTACGGGATGAGCGCGCGGGTAAAGAAGAGCTATTTAAATATGAAGGGGGATTAAAAGCCTTTGTTGAATATTTAAATACTAATAAAACCATCGTTAATCAAATATTCCATTTTAATATCCAACGTGAAGACGGTGTGGGTGTTGAAGTGGCTTTGCAGTGGAATGATGGGTTTAACGAAAACATTCTCTGCTTTACCAATAATATTCCGCAACGTGATGGTGGAACGCACCTAGCCGGTTTCCGTTCAGCATTAACACGTAACCTGAACAATTATATTGAGCAGGAAGGTTTAGCCAAAAAGTTTAAAATTTCCACTACAGGCGATGATGCGCGTGAAGGGCTGACGGCTATTATTTCCGTCAAGGTGCCTGATCCTAAGTTCAGCTCGCAGACCAAGGAAAAGCTGGTTTCATCTGAAGTTAAAACAGCAGTTGAGCAGGAGATGGGTAAGCAGTTTGCCGATTTCCTGTTAGAGCGTCCGGCTGAAGCCAAGGCTGTAGTGGGCAAGATGATTGATGCCGCGCGCGCGCGTGAGGCAGCTCGTAAAGCCCGCGAGATGACTCGCCGTAAAGGTGCTCTGGATATTGCTGGTTTGCCGGGTAAGTTGGCCGACTGTCAGGAGAAAGACCCAGCCCTGTCTGAGCTGTACATTGTGGAAGGTGACTCCGCTGGTGGTTCAGCAAAGCAGGGGCGCAATCGTCGTACCCAAGCCATTCTGCCTCTGAAGGGAAAAATCCTGAATGTGGAGAAGGCGCGCTTCGACAAGATGCTGTCTTCCCAAGAGGTCGGCACGCTGATTACGGCATTGGGCTGTGGCATTGGGCGTGATGAGTACAATATCGAAAAGCTGCGCTATCACAACATCATCATCATGACGGATGCGGATGTGGATGGTTCACACATTCGCACCTTGCTGCTGACCTTCTTCTTCCGCCAATTGCCGGAGCTGATTGAGCGCGGTTATATCTATATCGCTCAGCCGCCGCTCTATAAGGTCAAAAAGGGCAAGCAGGAGCAGTACATCAAAGACGATGAGGCCATGGACGAGTACATGACTCAATCGGCTTTGGAAGAGGCCAGTCTGCATGTAAATGAAAGTGCCCCCGGCCTTTCCGGTGAGGCGCTGGAAAAATTGGTTAACGAATACCGGCTGGTGATTAAGACACTTGCGCGGCTGTCCCGCCTGTATCCGCAGGATCTTACCGAGCACTTCATCTATCTGCCACGGGTCAGCGTAGAGCAACTGAGTGATGAGTCCGCTATGCGGCTGTGGCTGGCGAGTTTCGCAGCCCGCGTGAAGGAGATGGAGAAGTCTGGTCAGGCTTACACCGTTAGCCTACGGGAAGACCGTGAGCGGCATCTTTGGTTGCCTGAGGTACAGGTTCAGGCTCATGGGCTTTCTAGCTACATCACCTTTAACCGTGATTTCTTTGCCAGCAATGATTACCGCTCCGTGACGACCTTAGGGGCGCATTTGAATAATCTGCTGGAAGAGGGCGCTTATATTCAGCGTGGTGAGCGCAAGCGACCTGTTGTGAGCTTTAAAGAAGCGCTGGAATGGCTGATGGCTGAAAGTACCAAGCGCCATAGTATTCAGCGCTATAAAGGCTTGGGCGAAATGAACCCAGATCAGCTGTGGGAAACCACCATGGACCCCGCTGTACGGCGCATGTTGCAGGTGAACATCGAGGATGCCATTGAGGCCGATCAGCTGTTTAACACGCTGATGGGCGATGCAGTGGAGCCACGGCGCGAGTTCATCGAGACCAATGCCCTAGCTGTTTCTAATCTCGATTTTTAGTTAATCCTCTGTCTCGGCCTGCCTTTGCTCGGTCATTTATTTTGATGGGGCAAAGGTTATCAAGGCGGACAAGCTGGCGCTGACGACGGCGACAGGTATCAATCGAAGGGGATTGTGCTGCTAGGGGCAGTAGATAGACGAGGAGAGGTATTGCAGTAAAGGCGTGTATGGCGCACCAGGCGGGATTCGAACCCACGACCCCTGCCTTCGGAGGGCAGTACTCTATCCAGCTGAGCTACTGGTGCGTAGTGAAATGATAAACAGTGGCTGACTATCATTTTGCTGCGGGCCACAATAATACGCATATCCTTAGTCAGCGTCCATGCCAGCGTGTGCTTATCCAAGACTTTTGGCTGGTTAATTCATATGGATGAGCTGACTTGGAATGACTGTCTGACTAAGGCGCGTAGGCAATCGGAAAGGTGCCCGGTATACTCTTTGGATTAGATTTCCAGGGATTTTTCGTCATGAAGCGTCTATTGGTTTCCTGTATTGCACTGGTGGTACTGGCCGGTGTACTGGCCGGTTGCGGCCAAAAAGGCCCCTTGTATCTACCGGATAGCGAAGAAGCCAAGGGACGTTCTAAAGACCGCTTCGAGTTCTAGGAAATCATTTTGTGGACGTTTTCAATTATCGTAATGGGCAGCTCTTTGCCGAACAAGTCGCACTGACCGAGCTGGCTGATCGTTTTGGTACACCTCTTTACGTGTATTCACGCGCGCATATCGAAGCGCAGTATCGAGCCTATGCTGATGCTTTGGCAGGCACGCCGCACTTAGTTTGTTTTGCCGTTAAGGCTAACTCTAACCTTGGCGTCTTAAACCTGTTGGCTCGTTTGGGGGCAGGTTTTGACATTGTGTCGTGCGGTGAGTTGGAGCGTGTACTGGCAGCCGGTGGCGATCCCAGTAAAGTGGTGTTCTCCGGTGTGGGTAAAAGCCACAGTGATATGCGCCGCGCTCTTGAAGTGGGCGTGCATTGTTTTAATGTGGAGTCCACAGAAGAACTGGAGCGCTTACAGCAGGTGGCTGCTGAGTTAGGCGTAAAGGCTCCGGTTTCTCTGCGCGTTAATCCGGATGTGGACGCTCAGACGCACCCCTACATTTCCACTGGGCTTAAAGAAAACAAGTTCGGCATTGCCATCACTGAAGCCGAAGCGGTGTACCAACGTGCCGCTCAATTGCCAAATCTTGAAGTAATAGGCGTTGATTGCCACATTGGTTCACAGTTGACCAGTCTGGAGCCTTTCTTGGACGCTCTAGAACGTCTACTGGCACTGATTGATCGTTTGGCGGCCTCTGGTATTGTCATTCGCCATTTAGATTTAGGTGGTGGCTTAGGGGTGTGCTATCGCGATGAGCAGCCGCCCTTGGCTGCCGATTACATCAAGGCAGTGCGCGAGCGGCTGGCTGGCCGTAGCTTGGCCTTGGTATTTGAGCCGGGGCGTTTTATCGTGGCCAATGCTGGCGTGCTGTTAACGCGGGTGGAATACCTTAAGCACACTGAGCATAAGGATTTCGCCATCGTAGATGCAGCCATGAATGATTTGATCCGCCCAGCCCTGTATCAGTCATGGATGGATTTGGTTCCCGTGCAGCCTCGCGCGGGTACCGCTCGTCGCTATGACGTGGTAGGCCCCATCTGTGAAACCGGCGATTTTCTAGCACGCGATCGTGAGCTGGTGTTGGCTGAGGGCGATCTACTGGCAGTGCGTTCTGCTGGCGCTTATGGTTTTGTGATGAGCTCTAACTACAACACACGAGGTCGTGCGGCTGAAGTGTTGGTTGATGCTGAGCAGGCGTTTTTAGTGCGCCGTCGGGAAAGCATTGCGGAGCTGTATGCCCACGAGTGTTGTTTACCAGAGGATACGGCTAATGCCTGAACCTCTTCGCCTCGCTAAGCTGAGCCTATTTGCCATGGATGGACTCTAGTCATGCTGCTGCGCTTTACCAAAATGCATGGGTTGGGCAATGACTTTATGGTTATTGATCTGGTAACTCAGCACGCCCACATCCAACCTAAGCATGCTCGGCTATGGGGAGACCGGCATACCGGGGTAGGCTTTGATCAGCTGCTATTGGTCGAGCCCCCGCAAACGCCAGACGTAGACTTTCGCTATCGTATCTTTAATGCGGATGGTTCAGAGGTGGAGCAATGCGGTAATGGTGCCCGTTGCTTTGCGCGCTTTGTGCAGGATAAGCGCCTGACCACTAAGCGGCGTGTTCGGGTAGAAACGCGCAGCGGCATCATTGAGCTGAACATTCGCCGGGATGGCCAAGTCAGTGTGGATATGGGCCCGCCGCGTTTTAAGCCCGCAGAGATTCCGTTCAAGGCGGATGCTGAGGCCTTGAGTTATGCCATTGAGGTGGAGCAGCAGCCCTTTGAGTTGGCTGCGCTGTCCATGGGCAATCCCCACGCGGTTTTGCGCGTTGAGGATGTTCTTTCTGCGCCCGTGCATCAGCTGGGGCCATTATTGGAAAATCATCTGCGTTTCCCCCAACGGGTTAACGTCGGTTTTTTGCAGGTACTGGATCGTCATCGCGCTAACTTGCGAGTCTGGGAACGTGGAGCGGGTGAAACCCAAGCCTGTGGTACCGGCGCTTGTGCGGCGGCAGTGGCTGCCATTCGTCAGGGTTGGATGGATTCGCCTGTGCAGATTGACCTACCAGGTGGCAGTCTGTGCATTGAATGGGCAGGCCCCGGTCAGTCCGTTATGATGACCGGCCCCGCCTTACGCGTCTTTGAAGGGCAGATTCGCTTATGAGCCAGCAGCAGATCCCTAAACCAGTCGAGTTGCTGGATGCTTTAGATGTAGAAGCCTACCTGCAGGCGCATCCGGATTTCTTTGTCGGTCAAGATGAGCTGCTGCTTGATCTGTATATTCCGCATGGCCCACAGGGTGCTATCTCGCTGGTGGAGCGTCAGATTCAGTTGCTGCGTCAGCGCAATGATCTTCTGTATGAGCACCTGTCCATTTTGATGGATGTCGCCCGTGACAATGATCGGCTGTTTGAGAAAACCCGGCGGCTGATTTTGGATCTATTAGATGCGGCTACCCTTGAGCAAGTGGTGGAGGCTGTGGATGACAGTCTGCGTCATCACTTCCAAGTGTCTTATTCCAGCTTGATCCTGTTCAGCGGTAAGCCGTTGCCGGTGGGCCGTAGTGTCCGTGCTGCTGAAGCCCGACAAGCCATCGGCGGGTTGCTTTCTAATAGCACGGCGGTCTGTGGTGTGTTGCGTCCCCATGAGTTGGATTTTCTGTTTGAGCAAGATGGTGCATTGGTAGGATCGGCAGCGGTCATTCGCATTGGCCCTTATGGGGTGTTGGCGGTGGGCGCTGAAGATCCGCACTACTATAAAAGTAGCTTGGGTACATTGTTCCTTGGGCACATCGCTGATGTATTGGCGCGTGTGCTACCGCGCTTTGCCGCTCAGCTAGAGTCTGCTGGTTAAGGCAGACGTTGCGCTATCCGATGGCCTGTATGGGGGAGTGCCGATGCAGTCTGATCTGGATGCCTACTTTGATCATTTGCGCTATGAGCGGCAGGTCTCCGCGCATACCTTGGATGGCTATCGGCGCGATTTGGAAAAGCTGCTAGCGCATTGCCAAAGCCTCGGCCTTAAGCGCTGGGCTGAACTGACGCCTGCGCCCTTGCGCCAACTAGTAGCCAGTCTGCACGGCAAGGGTTTGTCCAGCCGCAGTTTGGCGCGCTTTCTGTCGGCAGTGCGTGGGCTATACCGCTATCTGATCAGCCATGAGCGCTGCCTGAACGATCCCGCCCGTGGTTTGGCTGCGCCTAAGGGCATGCGTAAATTGCCTAGAGTGTTGGATGCAGACCGCGCCATGCAGTTGCTGGACGGCGAGGTGCCGGATGATTTTTTGGCCCGGCGCGATCACGCAATACTGGAGCTGTTTTATTCCTCAGGCTTGCGGCTTTCTGAGTTGGTGGAGCTGGATCTGGATAAGTTAGATCTGGTTGAAGGCTTAGTGCAGGTGCAGGGTAAAGGTAATAAAGCGCGGCTGTTGCCGGTGGGGCGTATGGCCCGTGAAGCCTTGAAGCGCTGGCTGCCCTTGCGCCTATTGGCTGGGCCGCAGGATGCCGCTGTATTTATCAGCCATCGCGGTAAGCGTTTGACGCCAAGGGCCGTGCAATTGCGGGTTAGAGCCTTTGGCGTGCGTGAGCTGGGGCAGCATTTACATCCCCATATGCTGCGCCATAGCTTTGCCAGCCATCTGCTGGAGTCATCCCAAGATTTGCGGGCGGTGCAGGAGTTGCTTGGCCATGCCGACATCAGCACCACTCAGATTTATACCCATCTGGATTTTCAATACCTCGCTAAGGTGTATGACCAGACACACCCCCGGGCCAAGCGCCGACAGGATTCCGAATGAGCATTCAACTCATCACCTTTGACCTTGACGATACCTTTTGGCATGCCGCTCCGACCATTGATCAGGCTGAGCAGGTGCTGCGCGACTGGCTGAGCCTGAACGCACCTCAATTGGGGCTATTTAGCCTTGAGCGGCTGGCGGCTTATCGTCAGCATGTGTTGGCGTGCGATCCTGAACTGCGCCACCGGGTGAGTACTTTGCGGCGTCAGGTATTGCTGCATGCTTTAGCCGAGGCGGGTTATTCCGGGCGCGAGGCTGAACAAACCGCTGAGCAGGCTTTTCAGGTGTTTTTGGAGGCGCGGCATGCGGTGCAGGTCTTCCCGGAGGTGCGGCCTTTGTTGGATTCGCTGCGTGACGGCTATCGGTTAGGGGTGCTGACCAATGGCAATGCGGACGTGCAGCGCTTAGGGCTTGGGCATTATTTTCAGTTTGCGCTGAGTGCCGAAGCCCTAGGCGTGGGTAAGCCCGATGCGCGGCCCTTTCGTGAAGCCTTGCAGCGTGCCGGTGTACAGCCAGAACAGGCGGTGCATGTGGGCGATCATCCGGTGGATGATATTAACGGCGCGCAACAGGCAGGGATTCGGGCGATTTGGTTTAACCCAAGCGCTAAGCCTTGGTCGACGGCTGAGCACGGCAATCGCCCTGATGCGGAAATACGCAGCCTTGCCGAGGTCTCTGATTGGGTGGCTGCTTGGACGGGCCGCGGTTGATGAACAAGCCCCTGTTGCAAGGATGGCTAATGGCCATAACCTTGCTGTTAAGTGCCCAGGGTTTGGCGGATGGCTATCAAGCCTTATATCAGGCGGCCGGTTGGGTGGAGCAGCGCTCACACTTTCGGGAAGCCTTGGCCGTCGCTCAGCAGCGTTATAAGAATACGCTGCCTTCGGCGCTGTACGAGGCATTGCTGAACAACAGCAGCCAGCGCTTTGCCGTGACGGCCATTGATGCGCGGGCGTTGCAGTCATTGCGCTCAGGATTGGCCGATCCTCAGGCGGCGTTGGCGTTTTATCAATCCGCGCTGGGCCGCAAGATTGTTACGGCTGAAGTACGGGCTTCCAGCCGGGAACAGCTAGCCCGCTATGCCAATGGCGTGCCCAGTATCAGCGCTGGTACGACGCGCCAATTGCTGATCCGTCACTTGGCGCAAAGCTTACCCGTGAGTGCCTTGGGTGCTGAGGTCAGTTTGGCTTTAGCCGGTGTGGCTGCTGATAGCCTGACGCAAATGATGCCGGGCTTGTTATCCACAGGTCAGGCTCAGGGTTTGCTAAATAATCAGCGGCAACGTCTGATTGAGCGCTTCGATGGCGATATGGATGCCACCCTGCTGCATGTCTATCAAGGGCTGTCAGATGCGGAGCTGGACGAGTATCTGATGTTTGTTCAGTCACCTGCGGGCAAGGCTTATTATCAAGCCGCTTTGCAGGCGGTACGCGCGGGATTGGCCGTTGGTCAGGATATGGCCGCTCGCTAGTTGGCAAAAGCGCGGGTGCTGAACAGAGGCATGGTTTTCCCCGTGTGAGTTGATTAGACTCAGGGGAGTTCTTGTCGGGGTGCCTCACTGCAGAGGCTGAGATCGGACCATTCCGGATCCCGTTGAACCTGATCAGGTTAAGGCCTGCGTAGGGAACAAGATGCGCTCAGCTTTCGTTGAGCCTCTGGCACATTCCTGCGTGCGCGGCCTATCGGGTTCTCTCCGACAGCCAGCAGGAGTCAGTCGATGTCCATCGAGTCCCCGAAAAACCTCAGTGAATTTGCTCAGGTTGATCAGCAATCCGTTCAGCCCTTCCCGCGCTCGCGGAAAATCTACGTGCAAGGTTCGCGGCCTGATATCCGTGTGCCCATGCGTGAAGTCAGCCTAGATGTCACCCCAACGGCTTTTGGCGGTGAGATCAACCCACCTGTGACCATTTACGACACCTCCGGCCCCTATACCGATCCGGCGGCGCAGATTGACGTGCGTAAAGGTTTGGCCGATGTGCGTTCCGCTTGGATTGATGAGCGCGGTGATACTGAGCGCTTGCCGGGATTGTCCTCAGAGTTTGGTCAGCGCCGTCTGTCAGACCCTGAGCTGACCGCCATGCGCTTTGCCCATGTGCATAAGCCGCGCCGTGCCAAAGCCGGTCAGAACGTGAGCCAGATGCACTACGCGCGCCAAGGCATCATCACCCCGGAGATGGAATACGTCGCTATCCGCGAGAACATGAAGCTCGCTGAAGCTCGCGAAGCCGGTTTGCTCACCACTCAGCACGCCGGGCACAGCTTTGGGGCGGCGATTCCTAAGGAAATCACCCCTGAATTTGTGCGTTCGGAAATTGCCCGTGGGCGCGCCATCATCCCCGCCAACATCAACCACGTTGAGCTGGAGCCGATGATTATTGGTCGTAACTTCTTGGTGAAGATTAACGGCAATATCGGTAACTCGGCACTGGGTTCTTCCATTGAGGAAGAGGTAGCCAAGCTGACTTGGGGGATTCGCTGGGGCTCGGACACCATCATGGATCTGTCCACCGGCAAGCACATCCACGAAACCCGCGAGTGGATCATCCGCAACTCGCCAGTGCCCATTGGTACAGTGCCGATTTATCAGGCGCTGGAGAAGGTCAACGGTATTGCTGAAGACCTGACTTGGGAGCTGTTCCGCGACACTCTGATCGAGCAGGCCGAACAGGGCGTGGATTACTTCACCATCCACGCCGGGGTGCTGCTGCGCTATGTGCCGCTGACGGCTAAGCGCCTGACTGGCATTGTGTCGCGTGGTGGTTCCATCATGGCTAAATGGTGTTTGGCGCACCATCAGGAAAACTTCCTCTACACCCACTTTGAGGATATTTGCGAGATTATGAAGGCTTATGACGTAGCCTTCTCGCTGGGTGATGGCCTGCGTCCCGGTTCCATTGCTGATGCCAACGATGCGGCGCAGTTTGGCGAGCTGGAAACCCTCGGCGAGCTGACCAAGCTGGCTTGGAAACATGATGTGCAGACCATCATCGAAGGCCCCGGCCATGTGCCCATGCACCTGATCAAGGAAAACATGGACAAGCAGTTGGAGTGCTGTGATGAAGCGCCCTTCTACACCCTAGGCCCGCTGACCACCGACATCGCCCCCGGTTACGACCACATTACCTCCGGTATTGGTGCGGCGATGATCGGTTGGTTCGGGTGCGCCATGCTCTGCTATGTGACGCCTAAGGAGCATCTGGGCCTGCCGAATAAGGATGATGTGAAAACCGGCATCATCACCTACAAGTTGGCAGCCCATGCGGCAGACTTAGCCAAGGGCCATCCGGGGGCGCAGATTCGTGATAATGCGCTGTCTAAGGCGCGCTTTGAGTTCCGCTGGGATGACCAGTTCAACCTCGGCCTTGATCCTGATACCGCGCGCAGTTTCCACGATGAGACGCTGCCTAAGGAGTCGGCCAAGGTGGCACACTTCTGCTCCATGTGCGGGCCGAAGTTCTGCTCCATGAAGATCACCCAAGAAGTGCGCGATTACGCTAAAGAGCACGGCCTGTCTGAAGAAAGTAAAGCCATTGAGATTGGCTTTAAGGAACAGGCTGAGCGCTTTAAAGGTGAGGGCTCGCAGCTGTATAAGCCGGTGTAAACCCTTGAATGATAGCCTCAACGGGTTTAAGGCGTTGAGGCTATCTTAAGTTATATGCTTAATGGGGTGCTAAACTCATCAAAGTGAGTGCGGATGTACTGATTAACAAGGGTGTTTAAATCCGGTTGTAGCTGATAAAAAACAGAATCCAACGTATCAAAGCGCTGTTCTTGATAGCCGCGTGAAAAAATGTCCATCCAATTCTCCTGTGTTACCTCTGCATAATCCGCTTGGTATTGCTCCGGTTTATAGAGGCTCAGGGCATGGTTAAATAAGCGCCCATGGGTATCGGCTTGGAAATAAGTTAAGGCGGACTCTAATAAAGTATTAAATAAGCCGGAGGTATTCCAAAAGTATTGATGATGCCCACCATTTCTTACTTCAGCATCGTACTGCATGGCCACACGGATAGCCCGCCATGCTGCTGGCAAGGCCGAAAGTTTTTCTAGGTCAGAGTCATTATTCTCCAATGCAAACAACACAGCTATTTGTTGGCTGAGTTCAGCAGCCAGCTGTTCTGAGGCAAGCATTGAATCGGTAATGCGGATTGAAGTCATGATCATCCCTCTTGATGACGGTGGTTTTGGGTGCACAATATATTGACTTATTAAGCTTTTATATAGCAGCATAGCGCCACTAATTTAAATAGTGAGTAATTTAAATGTACTACAGTGTTAAACCAGATAAGCCCGATATAATTTATAGTCCAAAAATAAAGGGGTGTGCTTGGTTTTCAGGTGGCTTTAGGGCGCAAGGTTTAACCAAACCTCTTTTAGAAGAAAACGCCAATGAGGAAATGGAAAAAAGTTATGTGAACCCCCTAGCGGGAAAACCCTTGCCCACACCAGATTGCCTTCCAATCAAACTCTGTTTAAATCCGGAAAAACGCCGCAGACCCTCAGGAGTTACCCAAGACTACCTTGGGCATTTCTTTCAATCTGCCAGTGGTGGATTGTTTGTTTCCTCTGCCTTTGCTGAGGTATTGCGGCGGCATGACTTGGGAGCACATACTCACTTAACGCCAACTCCAATTTTCGATGCTAAGGGAACCACCCTCATCGAAACCGGGACAGACTATTACCATTTATGGATTGGTGAAGCTAAGGACACATTGCTTGATATAGCCTCAGCGGGAGCGATTTGTAAACCCTCTGGCCCTTCCTCACCCTCATGGATGATCATAAGCTCTCTGGATAATGTATTAGCACTTGAGGAAAAAGCGCTATCAGGTCCTGATCTTTGGATAGAGTCGCAAGCATATCTTCTCACATTTTTTATGAGCGATAGGTTACACACAGCACTTAAAAAAGCAAAGCTCTTGGGGCGGCTACGCTTTACTAGAGCGCGTGTCTTACATATTCCAGCTGCTGATTAGCTATAAACACGGTCAACATCAAAGGCAGGGAGCATTTAAATGTACTACATTGTTAAGCCAGAGGCACCTGATAGAATTTTTCCTCCAATTATAGTTGGTGGGGCTATATGCTTAAAATGGTTTATAGGCTTAAGAAGGCATCTTTTAGAGCAAAACTCTAGCGAGGAAATGGAAAAGCTTTATGCACGGCACTACTCATCTCTTGCAGGAAAGCCTATTCCATCGCCAGACTGTATTCCAACCAAACTTTGTTTAAATCCAGAAAGCCGCCGTAAAGCCTCTGGAATTACTAAGGATTACCTTGGGAATTTTTTTGAAGCAGCAACGGGGGGGGGCTTTTTGTCTCTTCAGCCTTTGCTGAGGTTTTGCACCAACATGATTTTGGGGCAAATAACCACTTAACGCCCATTCAGGTATTCAGTGCCGACGGTAATACGCTTATTGAGACGGGGGAAAACTACTACCATTTATGGATTGGTGAGGCTAAAGATACACTCCTTGATATGGCTTCAGCAGGAGCTATTGGTAAAGGTGAGTCATCAGCAAATTTTTGGCTTATTACTTCAAGAGTAGATAATGCGTTAGCATTGGATGCCCGTGCTTTAGTGGGTCCAGACTTATGGATTGAACCTAGACTCTGGGTCTGCACATTCTTTATGAGCGAAAAGCTCTATACGGCGCTCAAAAAAGCAAAGCTGCTGGGTGGATTGCATGGCATTAAAGCCCGTGTCTTAAAACTTCCAACTGCTGACTAACTATAAAATCTTTAACATCAAAGGCAGGGAGCATTTAAATGTACTACATTGTTAAGCCAGAAGTACCTGATAGGATTTTTTCTCCAAGTATAGTTGGTGGGGCTATATGTTTAAATTTGCTTGTGGGCTTAAAAAGGCATGTTGTAGAGTGCGGCTATTATAGTGAGGAAATGAAAAAGCTCTATGTAGAGCACCACTTATCCCGTGCAGGAAAGCCTATTCCATCGCCAGACTGTATTCCAACCAAGCTTTGTTTAAATCCAGAAAGCCGCCGCAAAGCCTCTGGGATTACTAAGGAGTACCTTGGGCACTTTTTTGAAGCAGCAACGGGGGGGCTTTTTGTCTCCTCAGCCTTTGCTGAAGTTTTGCGCCAACATAATTTTGGGTCAAACAACCACTTAACGCCCATTCAGGTATTCAGTGCCGATGGTAATACGCTTATTGAGACGGGGGAAAATTACTACCATTTGTGGATTGGTGAGGCTAAAGATACACTCCTTGATATGGCTTCAGCAGGCGCTATTGCTAAAAATGGGCCCTCTGCAAAAAATTGGTCTGTTATTTCGAACGTAGACAATGCATTAGCATTAGATGCTCGTGCTTTAGTAGGGCCAGAGTTATGGATTGAGACTCAGTCTTATATACTCACATTTTTTATGAGTGAAAAACTCTATACGGCGCTCAAAAAAGCAAAGCTGCTGGGTGGACTGCGAAGCAGTAGCAGTAGAGCGCGTGTCTTAAAACTTCCAACTGCTGATTGAATATTCGGCTAAGCCTGCTTTAAATTTCTAAGGGTGCTTCCATAGCTGCACTCAATCGAATGCAGCTTAGCGCGTACAGCTTGAGGTCAATCGCGGTAGTGCCTACTGTGCCGATACTGACCATGGCCCCGGCCCGGATGGCGATCATCGTAATAGCGGCGATCATCATCCCGGTAACGGCGGCGATCACGGCGGTCATTATCGTCGTCGTCATTGTTGCCATAGGCATTGCCCAAGGCCCCACCGGCTCCACCGCCTACTGCGGCCCCGATAACGCCCCCTGTGCTGCCGCCCATGGCATTACCTAGCACGTTGCCTCCTGCTGCGCCCAATGCGCCACCGATGGCGGATTCGGTGCGGTTGCCCTTGTTGGAGCCAATGGCACCCCCGGCAGCACCGCCAACGCCTGCGCCAATGGTTGAGCCTGTGGAGCCACCCAGCGATCCGCCCACGACGCTACCCAGCGCGCCGCCTAGTGCGCCACCGATGGCGGTTTCTGTTTTTTCTCCGGCCATCACTGGGGCAGCCAGTGACAGGCTCAGGCTTAACAGCAGTGTGGGTATGTATTTCATGACCGATGTCCTTTCAAAGATAAGAGCGGCGTTGGTAACAGCCGAAAACTATCTGGTGCAGCATACCGGAATGCTGCCTACCTATCCCTTTGAACTCGATGGGTAGGCTTAAGTTCCGACGGACTAGGTGGTTTTGATAATTATGCGGTAAGGCCCTTCAGGGATTGCCTGAGGGGCCGATCTAGAGAGGGTGGTAATGCGCTTAGCTGTCGGAAGGACGGATGGCCAAAATGCCGACAACACGCCCGGACTCACAATTTAAGAAGGCTGAGGTTTGCAGCCATTCTTCATCGGGATACCAAGAGAACATGAATTGGCCACCCTTCAGGCTGTCCACCACCATTTTGGCGACTTCTGGGCGTACGGCTGGGCAGCCTTGGCTGCGGCCAATGCGGCCTTGGCGGGCGATCCAAGTGGGGTCTACATAGTCAGCGGCGTGGATTACCAGTGCGCGTTCACGGGCGCGGTCGTTAACGCCCGGTTCTAGGCCGTCCATACGCAGTGAGTAGCCGTGAGTGCCGTAGTAGCTTTCTTGGGTGCGGAACAGGCCAAGGCTTGATTGATGGCTGCCTTCGTAATTGGAGAAACGGGTGGCGTTATTTTCGCCGGATTCCTGTCCGTGGGCGACCAGATCCTCCAGCAGTAATCGTTTTCTGCTCAGATCAAAGATCCACAGGCGCGGCTCGGAGGAGGGTAAGGAGTAGTCGATAACGGCCAGTCGCTCAGCGGCGGGGGAACCGTGCCTAACCGCACATTGCATGGCTTGGATGGCGTGGTCGAGTACCCTAGGGTCTAGGGTGGGGGCTGCTCTGGATAGCGCCTCAAGCATACCTTCGGTCGTATTGGGCGCTGGGGCGGCGAAAATGGCGGAAGAAAACAGGAAAAGACCTGCCGTTAGGCAGCGTCTTGGTAATAATGTGAGCATGGGCTAGGGGGCCTCGTGTGACAATAACCTCCAGCGGCTGTCCGGAGTATCCGGAGGGTGTTCCGAGAGTGCCGCCTCATCGTTTCGCGCGGTGGAGTCTATCAGCCGGGAACCTCTCATGTGGAGAAGAGCGTTGTTCAAAAAGTCGGTACTCTGTCTATTAATCTGGGGTGCAACGGGTTTACCCATTGCCTTGGCTGACCCCGTCAGCCCTATTCCCCTTGTGCTTCCGGTTTTTGAAGATCGGACGGGTGCCTGTCGGGATCTGTTAGCCGGTATTAACGAGCAGGCTTGGCAACGCTTGCAGGCGTTTTACCAACCTCATGGTTTTAATCTGGTGTGGAACGATGCTCAGCGGCTGGAGACCTTGCTTAAGCAGCTTGAGCAGCTTGCTGATGACGGTTTGGATACCGCGCAGTATCACCCGGAGCAGCTTCGCCAGCAGAAGGCCACCGATGAGGCGCAGTTGGTGTGCGCTGATGTATTTACCAGCCATACCTATCTGACAGCCTTGCAGCATCTAGCCTTGGGCCGCCTTGATCAGACGCGGGTAGAGCCCATTTGGTACGCCGAAGGGGCGGCGAAAGATCCCGCTGAAACGCTGCTGAGCATTGCCGAAGCGGGGTTGGCTGATCCGGCCAAAGCCTTTGAGCGGGCGCGGCCTTCTTTGGATTTGTATGTCAATCTGCGCCGTGTGTACGCCAAGCTGCGCCATACGGCATCCTCGGCGGGCAAGTACATCCCGGAGGGGCCTTCGTTACGTCCGGGCATGGAAGATGAGCGCGTGCCGCTGATTGAACAGCGCTTGCGCAGTGCCGGTTATTTGAAGGCGAAGGTGGAGAAGGGCAGCCTTGTGTATTCAGAGGCGATGGCTGAGGCCTTGTCAGCCTTTCAGCGCCAGAACAGTTTGCAGGCCGATGGTGTGCTGGGTGACGGCACGCGCTTAGCGCTGAATGTGGGTTCCTCGACACGGCTGGAGCAACTGCGGATCAATCTGGAGCGGCTGCGTTGGATCGCCCATGAGATGGAGCCGAATATGCTGCTGGTGGATGTGGCCGGTGCGCGGCTGATCTACTACCGCGATCGTCGGCCTGTATGGTGGACGCGCACGCAAGTCGGTCAGCCGGAGCGCGCCACGCCTTTGCTCAAATCCACCATCACTCGCTTGACCCTAAACCCCACTTGGACGGTGCCGCCGACCATTCTGCGTGAGGACAAGCTGCCGCGCATTCGGCAAAGCCCGGACTATTTGCGTCAGCACGGGCTGCAAGTTCTGGATCAGCAAGGCCAAACCCTTGACCCCAATACGGTGAACTGGAGCAATCCACAGGGCATTCGTTTGCGTCAGGAAGCCGGTACGCGCAATCCCTTGGGACGTGTGGCGGTGCGCTTTGCTAATCCATTCTCCGTCTATCTGCATGACACGCCGAGTAAGCATCTGTTTGATAAAGCGCCACGGGCCTTTAGTTCTGGCTGTGTGCGGGTGGAGGGTGCGCTCAAGTTGGTTGAGGTGCTGATCAACGAGGATGAGCGGGAAACGGTGACGCGCTTATTGGATAGCGGCAAAACCCATCAGTATCGCCTGAGCAATCCCTTGCCGATTTTGATGGCTTATTGGACGGCTGAAGCGGATCTCAAAGGGCAGCCGCTGTATCGGCCTGATATCTATCAGAAAGATCCGGCGTTACTGGCGGCGTTTCGTGCCCAGCGGCCTTAAGGGTAGCGTCATTTTTTCTGTTTGAGGTGAGCGACCAGCGAGCTGTCCATGGTTTTGGCGTGTAGGTCAAACCAAGTGGGCAGACTCTCATTCAGCCATGCTTTGGCCATGGTCGCCCGCCCGGTTTGTACCCGCTGTTGGAAACGGTTCATGTCGCCAAGGATGCGTTGGTGATCGGCGCGGTGTTCGCTATAGGCGGGGTAGCCTGAGTGCTGCATGCGGCTTTCTTCATCGGCAAAGTGCTGGCCGGTGTGCTCGAACAGCGCCTGAAACTTTTGCGCGAAGGCGGGGCCGCTGGCTTGCGAGGTTTCTAGGCAGAGCTTGAGAAACTCCAGATGGGTGCTGTCTATATCGGCATCGCCTAGGGTGTAAGCCTCAAAGCCGTTGAGCAGTTCTTGGGTGCTGGGCATTGCAGTATTCCTTGTGAGAGGGGCTGTTTAGGGCAGCCGTTCCAGTACGGGGCTGAGCAGGTGTTCGGCCAATTGCTCAAAGTATTCATCTAGGGCAGGACGGTCGCGGAAAGCGAGGGCATTCCAAGCATCTTGCTGTTCTCCGGCCATGTGTTCGTTACCTTCCCAGCAGGTGCGGGCGTTGTCACGGGCGGCTTGTTGCGGATCTTTTTTGCTGTTGCTGCTCGGTTGTAGGGCTTTGGCAAAGGCATAGCTGCTGCGGGTAAACAGCGGCAGGGGGCTTTGAAAGGCTCGCTGGCAGGCCTGTAGCCAAGGCAGCAATAATGATAATGATTCTTCCTTGTTGATGGGTGATAAACGCCAGTGCTGTTGTGGGCTGAGCAGCTGGCTTTCGCAATGCACTCCAGCAGGGGCGCTGATATTGAGCAGCAGGTGGCGCAACCAGAAAGCCGTTTTATCCCATTCACCGGGCGCGCTGAGCTTCCAACTGAACAGCCCCTGTGAGGTCACGCCATCCAGCCAGCCGTAAATGCGCAGATTGAGCAGATCGGATTGCGGGATATTGACCAAAATGGGCGCAGGGTGTTCTTGGGGTCTGGCGGCGAACAGCTTGGGTGCAAAGGCCAATACTGGCGCGCGCAGGCTGCCCCAATGGGCTTGGCCTAGTGCGCCTGTGGGTAACCAGCCTGCTGAACGGGCTAATTGGTATTCCTCTTCAGCAGACCAGTGTTGCTCTTGGGCACTTAGCGCCAGTTGCAGCACGCCTCGGCGGGCGGGGCGCTCCATGTCGAAGGGCTCGTCTAGGCTGATGGTGGCTTGGGCATCGGGCAGGCGCAGGTTTAGGCGCTGCTCCAAGAAGAAGCGCGCCGGGTGCTGTAGGCAGCGGATCAGTTGCTGGGGCTCTAGGGTTAGGCCGCCTTCCGGGGGGCTGAGCTGAGTGGCAAAGGCTTCAGCCGGTTGAGCGAGCGCTGCCAGCCGTTGTGCGGCGTTAAACCAAGGTTTGGCAAAACCGCTGTGGGCGGCGCTGGCAAAGTTGCGCGGGGAAAAGGGCTGCAAGGGGTGCTGGTGGCTGATTTGCTGGCTGGCCGGTTGTTTGGGGTCTTGCGTGATGGCGGTTAAATCGACGGCTTCCAGCAGTTCGTTGATCAGCACTGAGGGCGGCAAGGGGGCATTGTCGCGTGGGCTGCGGCCGACATAGCTCAGGTACAGGGCTTGGCGCGCGGACATCAGGGCTTCCAGCAGCAGGTAGCGGTCATCCAGCCGACGGGTACGGTCGCCGCGCCGGGGCTGACGGGCTATCAGGTCAAAGCCTGCCGCCGGGGTGCGTCGTGGAAAAGCACCGTCATTCAAACCGAGTAGGCAAATCAGCTTAAACGGCAGGCTACGCATGGGCACCATGGTGCAGAAGGTGACCATGCCGGTGAGAAAGCCGGTGCTGCCTTCGCTGCTGTCGAGGGCTTTGGTTAATTGTTGGCGCACCAGTTCCAAGGGGATGGGCAGTTGTAACTGGCTGATCTGGGCTTGTTCACGCAGCGCGGCGCAGGCTTGGGAGAGTTGCAGCAGGGTTTCGGCGGCTTCCTGCTCGTCAAACAGGCTGTCGATGAGCTGTTGCAGGCTGTCGGCCCAGTCAGCCAGCGGGCGCGGGCGGGCCAGTTGGTCGGCGAAGTAGCCAAGGTGTTCGACGAAGCTCACCAGCCGTCCCAGCAATTGGCCGCGTGCGCCTTCCAGTGCATCCAGCGGCCAGTGTCCGCCGAGCAGCGGGGCCTGTTGTTTGGCGAGCTGCGGTGGAGCGGCAAAGCCTAGCAGCAGCCGATCTAGTCCTTGTCGCCAACTGAAGGCGGCATCGGCAGGCAGCTTGAGGTGGGCGCGGTGTGCTTCATCGCGGCCCCAGCGTACTCCGGCTTCTTGCAGCCATTGGCGCAGTAGGGGCAGTTCTTCGGCCTCGATACCCGCACGGCGAGCGATGGCCGGTTGGTGCAGCCAGGTGAGGATTTCTTCGGCAGTGAAGCGGCTTTCCGGCAGCGCCAGTAGTTCTAGAAAACTTTCAATGAGCGGTACTTCGGCGCGCAATCCGCGATCGGCAAGGCTGTAGGGGATATAAGGCCCACCTTTACGCGGCGCAAAGACCGCTTCGATAAAGGGCGCGTAGGCTTCGATATCCGGGGTGAGCACCACCACTTGATCGGGGCTGAGTTCCGGGTCAGCTTGAAAGCGCGCTAACAGCTGATCGTGGAGAATTTCCACCTCGCGCAGAGCCGAATGGGCGATGTGGATTTCCAGCGAGCGATCATCCGGGCGCAGAGGGATTCGCGCTTCGGGTGTGCGGGTGCGTAGGCATAGGATGTCGTTTTGCAGGGCACGCAATAGGCTGTGATCGACGAGATCTTCATCGTAGAAGCCTTGCTCGTTTCCGTTGCTGTCATTCACCAGTGAAAAAAGGCTATCGAAGAAGTCGCGGCCCTGTTTGCCGAGGCTGGCGAGCAGCGGGTTGCCAATCTCTAAGTACCAATCGTCAGGGGATAGGAGTGCGTTGCCCGATTGGCGGGCTTGTTCGCGCACGTCACGGATATCGCCCCAAGCTTCGCGGGTTGGGTTGATGGCGAATAGCACCACATCAATATGCCGTGCTAAGCCTTCCAGTACGCGCAGGTGGTGGTTGGGCAAGCTGCTGATGCCAAATACTGCAAGGCGTTCGGGCAGGCCGGGAATGGGGCTGTCATCAAAGAGGCGTGTGAGTAAGCTTTCCAGCAGGCGCGCCCGGTGAGGGTGGCCATCACGAGTTAGTTCGCGCCAGAGCAGGGCTTGCCATTCCTCGTCCGGGCCGAGATTAAGCAATTCTTTGCGTTCCCAAGCGGCCAGCCAATCGTCACGGTACAGCAGGTATTGGTCGAAGACGTCGGCGATTTTCGCGGCTAGCGCCATGCGCCGCCGCTCGTCGCAGTCTTTGAGATAGCGGGCTAGGCGCGGAACCTGTTCTAAATTGCTGGGATCATGCAGCCAACCATATAGCCGCCAGCCCAGATTGGTGGGGTTGAAGGCCGATTGCTCTGGCAGCTCACCCAGTACGATACGCGACAGCGACCAGATGAAGGCTGAGGGCAGTTGCATCTCCAGTTGCATGACGATGCCCTGCTTGCGCGCCAGTTGCAGGGTTAGCCAACGGCCCATGCCTTGGCTGGGCACTATGAGTTGGGCGGGCGCTAGCGGATCTTTTTGTGGCTGGGCGAGTAACCCCATCACCAGTTCGCTGAGGGTTTCCAGATCCGGGGCGTGATAGAGGGTCAGCATGGCGATCCTTCGGGCGGGCAACAGGGTAACTGAGGCCCATTGTGCCAGAGCTTGCAGGGCTACGGCTGTGCTACGGGCTGCAATCTGGGCGCTCAGTCGGCATACTGCGGGGCACTTTTATTTCGTCCATGGCTTGCCCAAGAATGGCTATGAATCCTGTTTTAACCTCTATCCTTCTGCTGTTTTGCAGCAATATCTTCATGACCTTCGCGTGGTATGCCCATCTCAAGGAGCTGAACAATAAGCCGTGGATTGTGGCGGCCTTCGTCAGTTGGGGGATTGCTTTGCTGGAGTATTTGTTTCAAGTGCCTGCCAACCGCATCGGCCATGAGGTTTTGAGTGTGGGCGAGCTGAAGGTGATGCAGGAGGTGATCACGCTGTCGGTGTTTGTGCCCTTCTCCATCTTCTATCTGAAGGAGCCGCTGAAGCTGGATTATCTCTGGGCGGGGCTGTGTTTGCTGGGGGCGGTGTATTTTATGTTTCGTAGTCGCTTGGGGTAGGGCAGAATATTTTCTACCCATCTATTATTTAGGAAGTGAAATGAAATTCAGACTGTATAAAAAAGAGATTAAACACATAGAGTCAATGATTTCTAGATTTCATTGGAAGTCAGTTGTTTGTGAGGGGGTTAGTTACTTGCAGGATGAGAGTTGCTCTGATCGTTATAGATTGGAAAAAATGCCATGGATTGCTTTGTATATAATAAAGCTAGCAGCTCTAAGTAAAGTGGATAGCCGCTTAACTATATCTAGGTCAGATTTTATTAATATACTTAATGAAGCATATAAGTTACAAGATACGGCCGCAGACCTAAGCTCAGGAGATTTTTACCTCAAAACGAGGGCCATGGCTTATCAGCAGGCATGGTATCAAGTTGATTATCTGACTTATATTTCAGGACTTGCTAGGCAGTCACATTTATTTTTATCAGATAATAGTTTTTACGCTACTGCATTTAAAAAAGAATCTGGCGTTGCTCTGGGTAGCTTCTTTATAATTGCTAACTTTATTATTATATCGATAATGGAGAGTCGATCACGCTTGAGTATTCCAGCGCTCATACATGCTTTTTACCCAACTATTCATAGTGATGAGCTATGTAGTTTTTTGAGGTTGACGAGTGTTTGTATTGATGACTTGCCTGATTTTTTAGAGAGCTCTCGTTTGTTGGGCTATCCAGAAAGTGAGTACTTTCAATTATCACCATTTAGAGATAAGCCACTACTAATTATGGGTGATGAACTTATTGTAATTGATAAAAAATTGTGTGCTGGAGGGCTGTCATCTTTTGTTCCTAGGTATTTGAGAAAAACTATAAAAGAAAGATTTAAGGAGAATTTTGGAGTGGATATGGAAAGCTATATTAGTAAGTTGCTAGTTGATGCTAAGTTAAGATTTTCAAATGAGAATGAAATTAAAGATTTGCTCCGAGAAAATAATTGTTTTATAAAAGCCAGCAAAACTGCTGATTTTCTGGTTTATGGAGAAAACCCTATTATATTGGAAAGTAAGGCAATTGAGCCAAGTGATATCGTTTTGTCCACTGCAGATGGCAGCACTCTTAAAAGCAATCTGAGGCAAAGCTTTCTCAAAGCGATTGAGCAAGGACAGGAAACAGCTGTTAATCTGGCTCGTATAACTGCTTATAAAAATTCCGTATTTAGACTTATTGTAGTTGTTCATGAGGATTTTTGGATATCTAATGGTGATAGTGTACTAGAGTCTATAGATAGTGAGTTGGAAGATTTTCTTTTTGAGAAATATGATTGCATTCCTATATCTTTTAATAACATAATTTACATTTCACTGGGTGATCTTGAGTCGATTATTCATGCTCATAAAAAAGGGCATATAGTATTTGATGTTTTTCTAAAGGAGTGCATGGACTCACTGATAGACCCTAGTATGCGAAGATTAACGTCATCCCATCTAATTTCAGAAAATTTAAAGTCCAGATTTTTTAGGCATGAATTTGTTACCGATAAACATAAGTCTATCTCACAGGAGTTGAGAGAAATAATTAATAAAAACGCAGCGTTTTGGGATGGTAAAGTTTACAAGTTTTGTTGTTTATGTAATAACTTGCTAGAAACTATTAATAAAATAAGATAGCCAGACTTTATTTAGATGCTAAAAATTAGCCTTACGAATCTTGACTATTCTCAAGTCCAGCCATAGCGCAGCACATGAAAGAAAATCGGTGCGGCAAAGCACACCGAGTCCAGCCGATCGAGCATACCGCCGTGGCCTTCGATCATATGGCCCCAGTCTTTTACGCCTCGGTCGCGTTTGATGGCGGACATCACCAAGCCGCCAAAGAAGCCCATCAGGTTGACCAGCAGCGCCATTAGCAGCGCTTGGCCGGGGCTGAAGGGGGTAATCCAGTAGAGTGCGCCGCCCGCCAGTGTCGCCAGTGCTACGCCACCCACTAAGCCTTCTAGGGTTTTTGATGGCGACAGCTGAGGCGCTACCTTGCGTTTGCCCCAGAGTTTTCCACAGACGTACTGCAACACGTCAGACAGTTGTACTACCAGCACCAACCAAGCGATCAGCAGTAAGTGGCGACCTTGGTAGTCGGGAATCTCCAGCGTCAGCAAGGCAGGAACGTGGGAGATGCAGAACACCGCAATCATCATTCCCCACTGCACCTTGGCAGTACGCTCTAGAAAGTGCGTGGTATCACCGCCCAGCGAAGCCAGAATCGGCAACAGCAGAAACACATAGACCGGAATAAAAATAGAGAACAAGCCGTACCAGTTCATACCGATCAGCAGGTATTGCAGCGGCAGTACCAGATAGAAAGCCGCCACAAGGGCCGGATAGTCACCGCTGCGGGTCGGGGTTAGGGTGATGAATTCGCGCAGGGCAAAAAAGGACACCAGTGCGAACAGCCCGATTACCGCGCTATGCCCTAACCAGAAGGCCGTGCCGAGGATCGCTACCATTACCCACCACGCCTTGATGCGGGCATTCAGGTTGTCGATGACCGAGTTGGCTTGGCCGTTACAGCGGATTTTCAGCCCTGCGCCAATCAGCGAAGCGATGAGCAGCAGTGCGCCGATACCGGCAAACAGGTACAGGGTAGCGGTATCCATCTCAGTGGCTCTCTTTGGCGAGGTCTAACAGCGCGGTGCGGGCACGGCTGAGAAAGGCTTCTTTGCTTTCTGTTGCGCCGATCTGTAATGGCTGACCAAAGCTTAGGGTGCAGAGTAAGGGCAGTGGCAGTATGCGGCCTTTGGGCATCACCCGGTTTAGGTTGCTGATCCACACCGGGACTAATTCCACGGCGGGGAAGTCTTTACCCAGCCAGTACAGACCGCTTTTGAAGGGCAGTAACTCAGGTTCTAGGTTGCGCGTGCCTTCCGGGAACAGGATCAGCGAGTCCCCGGCTTGCAGGGCTTGGCGCAGGGGCTGCTGTGGATCCTCATCCGGGCTGTGCCGTTCACGGGAGACCAATACACCGCGAAATACCTGATGAATCAGCAAAGCGCGCAGACGACCCTGCTGCCAATAATCGGCTCCAGCCACCGGGCGAGTGCGGGCGCGTAAGGTGGGCGGCAGGGATGACCAGAGCAGCACAAAGTCGGCATGGCTGCTGTGATTGGCAAAGTAGATGCGTTGCGTTGGGCTCGGTGTGCAGCCCAGCCACAGGCTACGCGCCCCGGTAAGCAGGCGGGCTGTGCCGGTAATCAGCTGGGCGAGAAGCCGATGAACAGCCTGAAAAATAGAGGCGCGCATTAGAAAATCCCTGAGCAAGAAGCCACCGATCAATCGGGAACCTTATCAATCGGCGGGGCAATCAGTCCGGGCAGTGGTGCTTGCCAACGCTGCCGAACCTCGGCGGGTGTGCTGATGATGGCTTGGATCATGGCGCTGTACAGGGGTTGCTGCAAGTGATTCAAGCTATTGTGTAACCTGTCAAAGGCTTGCCGAAGGGCTATCGGCTCTACCTCGGCTTTAAGGACGAGGCTTTGGATATGCTGTACGGCCTGGCGTGTTTCGGCGATGGACTCTTTTAGTGGGCCGCGCTGCTCAAAAAGAGCCTGTCGCACCTTGGGGCGCATTTCTGGCGGCAAGCTGCGGGCAATCTGTAATAGCGGCCTTTCGCCAAGGGATGATGCGGCGAACCAATGTTGGCCGAGCAAAATGCCACCCAGTAGGCCATTAAGGCCCAGTGATAGGCTAAGGACGAGGGTTTTCCAAGGGACGGCGGTCATGGAATATCTTCCGAATGCTGCTCAATCAAACTGAGCAATTCATAGGACAGATCGGCTAGATCGTAGGTATCACGCATGGCTTCTGTGGCGGTGCCCGCGCCCAGCATAATGCCGGTCAGGCTACAGGCCAGCGCCAAGCCCAGTGGCAGCCAAAAAGCAGTGTGCGGCGAGGGTTGTGGCCTGGTGAGCCTTGGCTGCTTGGTAATACTGCGCAGCCTGCATGCTAGATGCTGAGGGAGCGCACTAGGGGCCAGTTGGTGAGCGAGCCTTTGCTCCTGCTGTTGGGCCTTTCGCCAAAGCCTGCGGGCCTGTACTGAGCGACATAGGTAGCCGTACAGCCATAGCCGCTGTCGCCAAGGCCACTCGCTGAGTTGACTGCCGTAGCGCTCAAGCAAATGAATCAATCGAGGCGCTGACATGAGTGAGACTCCTGATAAGTGGCCAGTTGTTGACGAAGCCCTCGACGGGCTCGCACCAGTAAAGACTCCACGGCCTTGCGGCTTAGCCCCATGATCTCGGCAATGTCAGCTACGGGTTGTTCGCTGCCGTAGCGTAATTGCATGGCGATTTGCTGAGCCTCTGGCAGTTTTTCTAGGGCAGCCTGTAGTTGTTCGCGGGTCTGAGCTTGGAGCAATTGCTGTTCCGCATTGGGGGCTTGGCAGGGCAGCTCCTGAAGATGATCCTCCAAGGACTCAAAGCGGCGCTGCACACGCTGTTGATGGTTTAGGCTGAGGTTGAGGGTAATGCGGTGCAGCCAAGTGCTATAAGCAGCTTCAGGTCGCCACTCTGCGGCCTTCTGCCATGCGCGGGTGAAGACTTCTTGGGTGATGTCTTCGGCATCAGCCGTCGAGCGCAGTAGGCGCTGAGCCAGTGCGAGCACCTTAGGCGCATGACGCTCCACAAGCTGTGCAAAGGCTTGCTCATCCCCCTTTGCCATGGCCGCTACCAAGGCTTCATCGCTGGTAAAGCGGCGCAGGCCTGCCAGAAATCCGCTCATTCCCATGAGCGTGGGATTAGTTGCCGCGCGTATTTTGCCGAATCAGCCGACGACCTTCGCGGCGCTCGGCTCGCTCAGCAGCATTGGGATTAGTTTTGACATAGTCGGCCACTTTAGCCCGCCGCTCTTCGCGTTTTGCCATGCGCTCCTCAGGGGTGGCGGCAGCGGCGGCGGCGCGGCGTTCTATACGGCGCTCCGTGCGGTCATCCACACGGGTGCCATCACCCTCAGGGGTGGTGCTTTGCGCCAATGTAAGACCGCTGTGCAAGCAAAGTGCGGACAGAAGCAAGGCCATTTTGTTCATGAGAAACTCCGGTAAGAAGGTGGGTTGAGTGTTCAACCTGTCTTCTTTGAACACCGGAATTGCGAAAATCCTGCGCGCGCTTAAAAAATATTCGCAAGGATTTACCGTGCGCTTTCCGCAAGCCCCGCTTTGATGCGGTTGATCAGCGTCCAGATCAGCAACAGGGCCATCAGCATCAGCGCACCGTTTAGCCAAAGGGCGGGTAATACAGCGGTGGCAACACCCAAGCCCAGCAGCCCAAAGCAGAAGGCGCGATCACTTTTGCCCATGGGGCCATCGTAACGCCGCGACGCCTTGATCAGTGGCCCCATCACTCCGGCGTACTCGACGATGATGGCCAGTAGCGTAACCAAGACCACGCCAAACGAACTAACCCCCGGCAGCAGCGCAAAGGGTAGAAAGAGCGCGCTGTCGGCGATCAGGTCGCAGAGTTCGTTCAGGTAAGCGCCTAGGTTGGATTGCTGAGCGCATTCGCGGGCCAGCATACCGTCGATGGCGTTAAGGGCCATGCGCAGCAGCATCCACAGTGGAACCAGCGCGAAGAGGGCGGGATGTTCAATAAATACCGCCAGCAGAGCGCCGAGTAGCAGGGAGATTAGCGCCGCACTTAGAGTCACTTGATTGGCAGTAACACCGCGCTGATACAGGGTCTGTACCAAGGGGCGTAGCAGGTTTTGGAAGCGAGGTTTGAGTTGGTAGATTGAGGGCATGGCAGGCGTTCCCTGTCCTTGAAATGATTTAACGCCAAGCTTAGTGGCAACCCCCAAAAACCACTATACCGCCCAATCGCTTCACTATACTTCGAGCCGTGATTTCGATTTGCCGGGAAAGCCGATCAATCACACTCTTACAACCAAGGAGTTTCTGTCATGAAGACAAAGCGCCACCTTGCCATTCGCTTGAGTTGTTTCGCATTAGCCATTGCCTCTGTTAATAGTCTTCAGGCTGCGGAAGACTATAGTGAACGATCCCTGCCCAAAGACATGGGTGAAGTTGGAAAATACCTGATCAAACAGGAGTCCTCACCCAGCCTTAAGAAAAAAGCCCTAGCGTCAGACTATAGTGAAGGCATTCCTGCCGACCGCTGGGCAATGCCGTTATCCAAGGATGCTTATGGTGATTCAGCTAGTAAAATTCTGTACTTGGATCAGGGTTGGAGTCCTGCGCTGTCTATGCGCTACTACTTCACCGATCAGGGCACACAGCTGATCGACTACAATCTATTTACGGGCATTGAGCAGGAATATTCAGACAAGCTTTTTGTTGATCCTCAGCACATGGCGACATACCGCTATTTGCCACAAAAGCCCTCCCCCGAAAACCCGGACGGGCTGCCCGTGGGCTTTTTGAGGCGGAAAGCCTCATCTCAGAACTACCTGAGTATCACTTGTGCGGCCTGCCATACCAGCCAAATAAACTATCAGGGCGTAGGTATCCGTATCGATGGTGCAGGTACCCAAGCAAACTTTGTCGGTTTTTTGAAGGATCTAAGAACAGCTCTGATCGCCAACTTAAAACAAACTCCTAAATTTGTTCGATTGGCCTACCGCATATTGGGTGATCAGCCCAGTGGCCAACAAATTACTCAGTTACGTACTCGACTGGAAAAAAGCATCGATTACCTAACGCAATATGAGGCCATTAACCAATCTCCCATTGAGGATGGCTTTGCACGGGTTGATGCTATTGGCCGCATCTACAATCAGGTTTTGCAAGCAGTGCATTCTAAAGACCACCTCAGCCCCGATGCACCCGCTAGCTATCCCTTCCTTTGGGATACCTCTCACCATGATTACGTGCAATGGATTGGTCTTACACCCAACGCAGGTCCGGGGGCATTGGGCCGTAACTCTGGTGAGGTGATTGGCGTTTTTGGTGAAATCAAGGTCGTTAAACAGGAAACGCGCCTAGCTAAACTCGGGGGCTATGTCTCTTCGGTTCAGACGGGAAACTTGAATAGCTATGAGCAATGGTTGTGGGATTTAAAATCACCTCAGTGGCCTAAGGATGTCTTTCCCAAAATTGACACCAACTTAGCCGGTGAAGGACGCAAACTCTATATCGCCCACTGCGTTGCCTGCCACCGCGACATTGAGCGCAATGACCCCAAACGCCTTGTCTACGCTCAGATGTATGAGCCCAGCATTGTCGGTACTGACACCAAAGAAATCGACAACGCCTTACGCACGGCTAATACCGGCCTCTTAAAAGGTGCTCTGACCAGTATTGCCTCCAGTAAGAAATACGGGGAAGTAGCTCCGGTAGGCATCATGCTTTCGGATTTGGTATCCGGTGTTCTGCTGCGACAAAAAAGCGAAAGCATCCAAGCCACCCTACAGGCCAAAAATTGGGGTTTGGGTATTGAGCCTGCGGTCAAGCAAGGTCAGTACCTGCTTAAGCTGGATGCCGCTGCCTATAAAGCGCGCCCTCTGAACGGCATCTGGGCTACCGCACCCTATCTGCATAATGGCTCTGTCCCCACCCTGCAACACCTGCTGCTGCCGGTCAGCCAGCGCCCTACTCGCTTCGCTGTGGGCTATCTGGAGTTTGACCCAAGCTTAGTGGGCTACAAACACGAGTCCAGCGATAAAGCGCCCTTTATCTTTGATACCCAGCTCCCCGGCAATAGCAACAAGGGGCACGAGTTTGGTACCACTTTGAATGACTCGCAACGTCGGCAGTTACTGGAGTACCTAAAAACTCTTTAAGCCCAACAATCTCTTAAGTATTAGCCCTTGGACAGGCTCGGCCTGCCTAGGGGCTAAGTACTATGTTGCCTATGGCAGTAGAAAGGGTGCTCAGTCTTTTATAGGGCTCTTTCAGTTAGTTAGGAAGACTCAGTCAGGCATGGAGTTACTACATTGGCGGCTTAGCGTTATCAGATATTCGGTAAACGCGATAGCGTGAATCACCACGCTCCTTATCAGCGCGCTCTATAGTCCAACCAGTCCGTCTTAGGGATTCGGTAAGTTTAAACGTTCTGTCCCAATCAGCTGTTACTACCATATAAGAGGCTTTTGCATGCCTAGCAATATCAGAAATTGCCATAGGTACCCTTCTACACTCTTTAAATGTTGTTTGTCGGTGCACCTCCATGCTAAAAGGGGATTTTAGCCCGACTAAATCTATCAAGGGTTGCTCGCCGAGCATAGAAATTCTCCCTGCATCGTGAACAACGATAGCAGCATCTTTTGGAACATGCTGCGCAACCCATTGACTCATTTGGTAGTTGTCTGTAGATACGCTATCAGTATCATCAATATAAAAGTATAAAGAAGAACCCAGTGAGTGAATGATAGAAATAGAAACGATTGCGCCAAGCACTGTACTTCCAAGGCTTATTACTCTATTTGCATGGCCGATGCATGTCGCCCACCCGAATATTGCAATTGGTAAGAGTAGGTATAAATAACGGGAGTAGTTGTGGAAAAGAGCACCTGGGAATTTTTGAAAGTATGCAAATAAAAAGACAGTAATAAATGAAACTAAAACTAATCGTTGCCTCGACATCATAGCCATGAGAAAGCCAGCAGCAAAGAGACCAAGGCTGCTAATGAATGTCCAAAGTGCAGATAAAACCAAGGTTGATTTGATAGACTCTGATTTACATCCTTCTGCGAAAAAATACGTCTTTGCGGATAGCGTATTAGGTATAAGTGTTCCAGAAGCCAAAAATAAAAGAAGGGCGAAAATAGCAAAAAAGCTAGCTGTTACCAGTAGTCCCCATAACCAGCCACTAGGCCGCTTGGCAATAATATAGATCACAAAAATCGCTGATAATGCTGATAGCTCAGGCCGAATAAAGCACTGAATCCCGACCAGTATATAACTCCAATTCGGAGGGTGGTCGTAATCAAGTGCAAGCAATGTCCAAGTTAGTGCCGCCATTGCCATTCCTGTTTCAAGGCCATTTGTCAGTTGATAATATGTCAATCCAACTAACAGGCTGGTCATTGCAACTGCTATTGCCAAAGTATTGCGAAGTGAGTTTCGGCGGCAAATAAGATACCAGCCAGATACCATAACCAATGTGGAAAGCATACTCACAATCCAGTGTGAAAGCTGGATTGGGATAAGCAGAGACAAAATAGCGATAATTCCAACATGGGCTGGGCTTGTAACTCCCTCCCAAGGACTCGATCCAATAAATCTAGATTCGTGGTTAGTAAGAATTCCTTTAACAGAGTGCTCGACGATATACGCATCATCAAGTGAGTAGTTTCCGATCCCAGTTTTCAGTGCTAAGAGCAAAGAGCCAGAAAGCACTACGGCTATTAGTATCGCAAAGGCAAGATTGCTGGTTATGCTGTAAGGTTTCATGTATAGGGCACATTGTTTTAAGTGAGCGACAAAGAACTCGCAGAGTCTAGGGGTTCTTACATCGATGATGCTACGGGTTTTCAATGTCCAGACAGAGGCTCAGTGACAAGCTTAAACTGGGATGATTTTTTTCAGCACTCTATTTATCACATCGCTGCATAACGATGCGCTAAAAGTAAAAATTATTTAACTGCTGAAAGAAGGGGGACATGCAAAATATTACACGCCGCTACAGCAGGGCGAATTTGGATTTAAGTCAGGTCTGCGGTATGGGCCCTTGCGTTGCGGAAACACTTGACTCAAGTGGTTGAAGGTGACAGCACTGCATAGAGTCGGAGCGAATTTTCATGTTGTATTTGATGCCCTTCCCGGTTTTGGTCAACGCCGCAACACCCCATAAACCACCTCCCAACTGGCCGGAAGCCCTTGGGGTTGCCGAAAGCCCTCATAAGCTTCCATCAATGCTCGCAGACGTGCGCGTCCGGTGAGGCCATCGGGGCGGCCGGGATTGAGATTGTGTGCGCCCAAAGCCTTAAGCTCGTGGGTTAGGGCGCGCAAATCAGGGTAGTGCAGGGTGCGGGTTTCACTGCTGAGTTCCAGTATCTGAAAGCCGCTGGCATGGCAGTCGGCCTGATAGTCCGTCAGCGGGTTGAAGCGGTTAACGTGTACGAAGCCATCCACTTGCCGCCAACTGTCGCGCAGTTCGTGCAGGGTGTGGGTGCAGAGGCTACTGAAGGCCATCACACCACCGGGCCGCAGGATGCGCCGAGCCTCACTGAGTACTTGGCGAAAATCCGCACACCATTGCAGGGCCAAACTGGAGAACAGCAAATCTCGGCAGCCCTCGGCCAGTGGCAGGTTTTCCGCGTCGCCGCAGACAAAATGCAGAGCCCCGCCTTGGGGTTTAGCGTGTTGCAACATGCCTTCTGCCAGATCCAAGGCCATGCCGCTGGCCTTGGGAAAGCGTTGGGCTAGGGCGCGGCTAAAGTGTCCGGTGCCACTGCCTAAGTCTAGCCAATCACGCGGCTGTAGCGTGCTGGGCAGACGTTGCAACAGTTGTTGGCCGACCGTGCGTTGCAAGTCGGCGACGCTGTCGTAGCTGCTCGCTGCGCGGGAGAAGGAGGCAGCAATCTGGCGCTTATCCAGTGGCTCAGTCACGGGGCGCTCCTTGGAGGCACTCAAGCCAGAGAGCCGCGATGGCCTCAGGGCAATCCAGTAGCGCCGCGTGTCCTGTGTGCTCAAGCAGGCGCACGGTGGCGCTGCCTGGCAATAAGGCGTTAAGGGCGCTGGCAGCACTGCTGGGCAGTAACGCATCATGGCGGGCCAATAGATGGGCTTGTGGGACGCGGAGACTGCCCAGCGCCTGCCGATTATCCAGTGCTGCCAATACAGACAGTCCGGCCAGCCGTTGGGCGCTCTCTTGGTCGGGAATACCCTGTTGCAACTGGCGAGACAAGGCCCGTGCTTCCGCACAGCCTTGGGCGCACAGCAGGGCAAAGCGCTTGAGGGTAGCCGCGCTATCCTCGGCACAGCCTTGTTGGAAGGCGGCGAAGGTATCGGCTGGCATGGCGCTGGGCCAATCCGCCTGAGCCACAAAGCGGGCATTGCTGGCCAAGGTCAGTAATCCTCGACAAGCTGCGCCGCGCCGCGCTGCCAAGGCCGTGGCCAGCATGCCACCCAGCGACCAACCGCCCAGCCAAGTATCAGTGGGTAAGCGGGCGTCTAGAGCGTCCAGCCAATCCTCAGGGTTGGCGCTGTGCCGCTCTGGCAGCTCGACTAGGCTGATATCCAAAGACGGGGCATGTTGTTGCAGCGCCGTGGCTAAGGGTTTTAAGGCCGCTAGGCCCAGCCCCCAGCCGGGGAGTAGGATCAGCCGTTCAGCCATGGGAGGTGTTCTCCAATTTGGGCCAGCATTCGGCAAGGGTTTCCAGTAGCCGATCCACCTGTGCCTCTGTGTGAATAGCGCTAAGGGTGATACGCAGACGTGCCGTGCCAGCCGGTACGGTAGGCGGGCGAATCGCCCCTACTAAAATACCCTTAGATTTCAGTAAGGCGGAGAGCATCAAAGCCCGCGCATTACTGCCCACCATCACAGGCTGGATGGGTGTGGGGCTGTCCATCAGGTTTAGGCCGATTTCGCTGGCCCCTTGCCGGAAACGGGCAATCAGCCGGTTCAGGTGCTCACGTCGCCAGCCTTCGCTTTGCAGCAGCTCAAGGCTTTTCAGGCTGGCGCAGGCCACAGCGGGCGGCTGACTGGTGGTGTAGATATAGGGACGGGCGAATTGGATCAGGGTTTCGATCAGCTCCTCGCTGCCAGCTACAAAAGCCCCTGCTGTGCCAAAGGCTTTGCCGAGGGTACCGACCAGCACTTGCAGGCTATCGTCTGCCTGTAGGCCGAAGTGTTCGACAATACCGCCGCCGTTCTGGCCTAACACGCCAAAGCCGTGGGCATCGTCCACCATCAACCACGCGCGGGCATGGTGCGCGGTTTGGCAAAGGGCGGGCAGATCGGCCAGATCGCCATCCATACTGAATACGCCGTCGGTGACAATCAGGGTATTGCCGCTGGTTTTCTCCAGCTTGCTGGCCAAGCTGGCGGGGTCGTTGTGCAGGTAGCGAGAAAAGCGCGCGCCAGACAGCAAGCCTGCATCCAGCAAGGAGGCATGGTTGAGGCGATCTTCCAGCACGCTATCGCCCTGTCCGAGTAGCGCGGTAACGGCGGCCAGATTAGCCATGTAGCCGGTGGAAAACAGCAGTGCTCTGGGGCGTCCGGTGAAGGCAGCCAGAGCCTCCTCCAATTGATGATGCGGGGTGCTATGACCGATCACCAGATGGGAAGCACCGCCACCGACACCCCAGCGCTCCGCACCCTGTTGCAGGGCATGACGCACCTCAGGGTGATTGGCCAGCCCCAGATAATCATTGGAACAAAAGGCCAGCATCGGGCGGCCATCCACCATGATTTCTGGCCCTTGGGGGCTGTCTAGCAGCGGGCGATGGCGGTACAGGTGTTCGGCGCGGCGTTCGGCAAGGCGGGAAGCGAGATCAAAGGGCATGATGGCTCAACAGCAAAGGCATCTGAACCTGGGCGAGAGGCTGTTTGCCCCAGCGCCCAAGGGTGAGGGCGTTTAAACCGCCATGGCGTCGTAGAAGAGCGCGCTGTTTTTCTGCTCCATGAGCGCCTGCTCAATGGCCGCTTGGTGTACTTCGTCGGCATGGTCGGCGCGCTCTTCCGGCTTGATGCCCAGCCGTGCAAAGAGTTGCAGGTCTTTTTGTGCGCCGGGGTTGCCGGTGGTCAGCAGGCGCTCGCCGTAGAAGATGGAGTTCGCGCCCGCCAAGAAAGCCAAGGCTTGCATCTGATCGTTCATTTGCTCGCGTCCGGCGGACAGGCGCACATACGAATGCGGCATCATCAGGCGCGCCACGGCAAGGGTGCGGATAAAGTCGAAGGCATCGACCTCTTCGGCATCTTCCAGCGGCGTACCCTTGACCTTGACCAGCATGTTGATGGGCACGCTTTCCGGGTGTTCTGGCAGGTTGGCCAGTTGAATCAGCAATCCAGCGCGATCGTCCAGTGATTCGCCCATACCGAGAATGCCGCCGGAGCAAATCTTCAGCCCGGCCTCTCGCACATAGGCCAAGGTTTGCAGGCGCTCAGCGTAGGTGCGAGTGGTGACGATGTTGCCGTAGAACTCTGGCGAGGTGTCAAGGTTATGGTTGTAGTAGTCGAGCCCAGCAGCGGCTAACTCTTGGGTTTGCTCGCGGCTCAGACTGCCGAGGGTCATGCAGGTTTCCAGCCCCAGCGCTTTAACGCCTTTGACCATCTCCAGCACATAGGGCATGTCTTTGACGCTAGGGTGCTTCCAAGCCGCGCCCATGCAAAAGCGCGTGGAACCGATAGCTTTGGCTTCAGCAGCGGCTTGAATCACCTTCTGCACTTCCAGCAGCTTTTCTTTATCCAGCCCGGTATTGTGATGGCCGGACTGTGAACAGTATTTGCAATCTTCAGGACAGGCCCCGGTTTTGATGGACAGCAGGGTGGATACCTGTACCCGGTTGGGGTCGAAATGCGCACGGTGTACTGTCTGCGCCTGAAACAGCAGGTCATTGAACGGCTGCTCAAACAGCGCCTTGACCTCGGCCAGCGTCCAGTCGTGACGTAGGGCGGAAACAGCAGTAACACTCATGGGCTTTCCTTTGGTAGGCAGTGGTTGCGGTGAGGCCGCATAGAAGGAAGCAAAATGGTCAATCAAGCCCGGAAGGCTGTCAACCATGAATATATCACGGGTCAACAAGTGGTTAAAATTTGATCAATACTGTGTGCTGTGCGATGAGCCCTGTGGCACTGAGCAAGCCCTGTGTCTGGCCTGTGAAGCGGAGCTTCCTTGGCTGGATCATGCCTGTGAATGCTGCGCGCTGCCCCTAACGGCAGAGGAGCAAGGCCCGCTCTGTGCTCGTTGCCAATTGCAAAGCCCAAGCTTTACGCGGGTGGAAAGCCCTTGGCGCTTTGCGTTTCCGCTGGATAGCCTGATCAGCCGTTTCAAGCACAGTGCCGATTGGCCCGTGGGGCGCGTGCTGACGGGCTATCTGGCGCGGCATCTGGAACATGCCTATGCCGAGGGTTTGCCGCGCCCGGAGGCGCTGTTGCCAGTGCCGATTTCGCGGCGGCGCTTGCGTCAGCGTGGCTTCGACCAAACCCTGATGCTGGCGGAGTGGCTAGGCAAGCAGATAGGCATCCCAGTGGCGGGGCAGTTGATTCAGCGCGTGCGCGACACCACCTCCCAGCAGCAGCTCAATGCACAGGAACGCCATCACAATCTGCAACAAGCCTTTGCCCTGAACAGCGCTCAGCCGTTGCGCCATCGGCATATAGCGGTGGTGGATGATGTACTGACCACCGGCTCCACCGCCGAAACCCTTGCCCAGCTATTGCGTAAGGCGGGTGTGGAGCGGGTGGATGTGTACTGTTTGGCGCGCACGCCAAGGCCGGGGCATGCCTCAAGCTGAAGCTATTTTGGCCGTTTTGCCCATCTGTCCGTATTAAAGTCAGGACTGCTTTCCCCTCATGCCTTACAGGGAGTGATTAACGCCATGAGCGCCTCTAACTTCAAAGACCACTTCTCAGCCGCCGCTGCAGGCTATGCTGCCCACCGTCCGCGCTATCCGCGCACCTTGGTGGATTATTTGGCCGCACTAGCCCCCGCTCGTGACTGCGCGTTAGATTGCGCCTGTGGTACGGGCCAGCTCTCAGTGTTGCTGGCAGAGGCTTTTAATAGGGTGATTGCCACCGATGCCAGCGCCGCGCAAATTGCCAATGCAGACGCGCACCTCGGGGTGGAATATCGGGTCGCAGTGGCCGAAGCCAGCGGCCTGCCCGATGCCAGTGTGGATTTGATCAGCGTGGCTCAAGCGGCCCATTGGCTGGAGCTGGAGCCCTTCTATGCCGAGGTTCGGCGCATTGCCAAACCCGGTGCGCTGCTGGCCTTGATCAGCTACGGCGTACTGCATGTGGAGGGCGAGGTGGATGCCGCTGTACAGGCCTTCTATTATCAAAGCCTCGGCCCCTATTGGCCTGCTGAGCGGCGTCATGTAGAGGAGGGCTATCGGCAACTGGCTTTCCCCTTTACTGAGTTGCAAGCCCCGTCCTTAGCCATTGAAGTGGACTGGACACTGGCCGATCTACTGGGTTACATCGACACTTGGTCGGCCATTCGCGCGCTGGAAAACGCCCAAGGCCGTGCGCCGCTGGAAGCCTTCACCCAGCAACTGAGCCAAGGCTGGGGCGACCCGCTGACTCGTCGCCGGGTGCGTTGGCCGCTGTCCTTGCGCGTTGGCCGCCTGTAATCCCCCTCTTTCGGAGACTTGCCATGACCCTGCCTAGCCTCAGCACCGGACTGACCTTTAGCAGCTCGCTGATTGTCGATGAATCCCTCAGCGTGCCGCAGGTATCCCCGGCTTTTGCCTGCTTTGCCGAGATGCCGCCGGTGTTTGCCACCGCCTACTTGGTGGGCTTTGTCGAATGGACGTGCATTGAAGCCTTGCAGCCGTATCTGACCCCGGAGCAACAAACGGTGGGCATTCAAGTCAACCTCAGTCACAGCGCCGCTACGCCCGTTGGCATGCAGGTGACGGCAGAGGTGGAGCTGGTGGAGATTGCCGACAAGAAACTGTGCTTCAAGGTGATCTGCCGTGATGAGCTAGACGTGATTTGTGAAGGCACTCACGAGCGCTTCATCGTCGATAAAAACCGCTTCATGGAGCGGCTGGCTCGTAAGCAGGCCGCGCGCTCATGAGCCTTAGGCTCAGACAGCCAAGCAAAGCCTGAGCCGATCCGCTAGTCTCGGCAGCCCGATTCCCTGAGGGCTGCCGCCATGAGCCATCCGTTTGACCTGCTAACACCCGATCTGGTGCTGGATGCTGTGGAAAGCCTCGGCTACCTGAGCGACGCCCGGATTTTGGCCCTCAACAGCTACGAAAACCGCGTCTACCAAGTCGGCATTGATGAGCAATTGCCGCTGATTGCCAAGTTCTACCGGCCTGATCGCTGGACAGATGCGGCCATCCGCGAAGAACACGCCTTTGCCCTTGAGCTGGCCGATTGCGAGGTTCCAGTAGTGCCGCCCTTGGTGCGTGACGGAGAAACCCTGTTCGAGCACGCTGGTTTTCGGTTTGCGCTGTTCCCACGTCGGGGCGGGCGCGCGCCTGACCCGGACAATCTGGAGCAGCTCTACCGCTTCGGGCAACTGCTGGGCCGCCTGCATGCCGTGGGCGCTACCCGGCCCTTTGTTCACCGCGAAGTCCTCAGTGTGCAGCGCTTTGGCCATGATTCACTGAACAGCCTGTTGGCCGGGTCTTTTATTCCACAGGGATTACGCGCCAGCTACACCAGCACCGCGCAAACCCTCTTAGAACAGGTGCAAGCCAGCTTTGCCGCTGTGCCCTTTAAAAGCCTGCGCCTGCACGGAGACTGTCACCCCGGCAACATCCTTAGCCGCGACGACACCCTGATGCTGGTGGATCTCGACGACTGCCGCATGGGGCCTGCGGTGCAAGATTTGTGGATGATGCTGGCCGGTTCCCGCGAGGAGCGGCAAAGCCAGTTGGCGGAATTGATTGAAGGCTACCGCGAGTTCTACGACTTCGACCCCCGCGAACTGCGCCTGATTGAAAGCCTGCGCGCCCTACGCCTGCTGCACTACAGCGCATGGCTGGCCAGCCGCTGGGATGATCCGGCCTTCCCGCTGCATTTCCCATGGTTTGGCAGCGAAGCCTATTGGAGCGAGCAATTGCAGATCTTGCGCGTGCAATGCGAGGCACTGAGCGAGGATTCGTTGCGTTTGTTTAATTAGTGCCGTTCTAGCCGTGATGGATACAGATGTATGAGCCCAGCTGGTTGCGCAAAAAGCCTATCTGGCCAGAAAACTTGGCTGGATTACGGTCTGCCGGACCTTCGCCCTTTGCCGCGAGAGCTGCGCTTATTCCCACCGTCTGAGGTAGCCGCTGCTGCCAATATCGAGGCCGCCATCGCGTGCTTAGCGGTTGCGTTTGGCTTGATGGATGCAGTGCAGGAAGCCACCGCCATGACGACGCCCATCGGGGAGGTCATGGTCATGCGTGACAAGCTCATTCACATTGTGGAGAAGCGACAGGACGCCCGTGAGCGCTACGTCAATTTTGCTATCGACACGCTGCAAAATCCCTTTGAGGTGTGGCGCGTAGCCTACGATAACGGCAATCATCGGCTGGCTTTCATTAGTGCCTATGAAGGGAAGCGTCAGATGCTGGTTGTGGTTGAAACCCTAGCCGGTGAAGTTCTGTGGAATTTCATGCACTGCGACGCCAAATCCCTGAATAAGCATCGCCACGGACTGTTGTTGTACCAGCGCTATCAGTTGGAAGACAGATAAAAAAAGGCAGCCATTTCGGGCTGCCTTTTTAAAGGTTTCTGCTTGATATTCACACCCTCAAGCCGGGGTGGGGAGGTCTCACCCTACGTGAACATCCAGTTGTTTACGGGGTTCCTACGTCGGTTATCGCCACTGGAGGCAACCGATTTCGCGCTCTCGACAACTAAGCTAAGGGATTGCCTGATTAAGCGTCAAGCTTATGTTGAGCGGGTGCTGCTTTCCTCAATCAACCAATCCAGCCGCCAGCCGCCTTGGCTCTGTGCCAGTTGCTCCGCCAGCCAAGGTAGCAAGCTGTGCAGTTCTTCTTCTAATCCCCACGGCGGATTGGCAATCACCAGCCCGGAGCCGTTCAAGCGTTCGGCATCGTCGGTGGGGTGAATCCACAGTTCGGCGCGCAGCAGTTTGGGCGCACCGGATTTGCCTAGATCCTGATAGAAGCGCTTGAGCTGGCGTTCGTCCTTGATGGGATACCAGATCACCGCGATGCTTTGGCGTACCCGGCTGATGGCTTCCTTGAGGGATTGCACGCAGCGCGACAGTTCATCCGCTTGCTCAAAGGGTGGGTCGATGAGCAGCACCACGCGCTTTTCAGGCGTAGGCAGCAGGGCGCGCGGCACATGCCAGCCTTCGCCTAGATGCACGGCTACCCGGTAGTCGCGGCGCATGTTGTCTTTGAGCAGTTGGCCGTCTTCCGGGTGTTTTTCGTTGAAGTGCAGCCGATCCTGCGGGCGCGACAGATGGCGGGCTAACTCCGGTGAGCCGGGGTAGTAGCGCAGCTTGCCGTTGGGGTTGAGGCTCTGCACGGCGGCGAGGTAATTCTCCAGCAGCGCAGGCCGTCCGCTGGCTTGCCAAATACGGCCAATGCCCTGTTGCCATTCCCCGGTGCGAGTGGCTGGGCCTTCTAGCAGGTCATACAGCCCCACACCGGCATGGCTGTCGAGGTAAGCATAGGGCGCTTCTTTGCGCGCCAGCAGGGCGAAGATTCGGGACAGCACCAGATGTTTGAGGACATCGGCATGGTTGCCAGCGTGGAAGGCGTGACGATAGTTCAAGACGGGGGCTCCTCAGCAAGGGGGGCAGTTTACCGGGAAGCGAAGGAAGCATGGGAGCTGTTGGAAGAAAGCGTTAACGCTCTGGCAGCTCTTTCCAAGTCAGGTACAGACGCACATCGAATTCCAACTGAGCGTAACCGGGCAGCATGTGCTCACAGAGTTGGTAGAAGGCTTTGTTGTGTTCCATCTCCCGCAGGTGGGCCAGTTCATGCACCACGATCATGTCGAGAAATTCCGGCGCACAGTCACGAAACACCCCAGACACGCGAATCTCCCGGCTGCTGCGTAAGCGTCCGCCGTGGTTTTTAGCCTGCCGGGTGTGCAGGCCGAGGGCGTTTCTCAGTACATCCAGCTTGCTATCGTAGAGCACTCGGTCGATGGGCGGCGCGTTGCGTAGGTGCTTTTGGCGTAGCGCCGTGACCTTGTCGTAGAGGGCGCGGTCGCTGGTGCAATCGTGGCGCTCTGGGTAGCGATTGTGCAGGTATTGGCCGAGGCGATCCTCAGCAATCAGTGTTTCGATCTGGGCGATCAGGTGCGCCGGGTAGCCGCTGAGGTAGGGTAATGAGGGCATAAGCTGGGTTCGCTGGAGGTGGTGCATGGCAGTGGGTCTTTGCCAGACTACACAAGCGCTAGGGGAAAAGGTACGAATGTAGAATGTAGGGTGGAAACGCGCGGAGCGACTTTCTACCGAGGGAGTTAACAGTCAATGTTGCCATTCTCTATGTAAGATGAAAAACTTACAAAGCGATTTTTGCCTAAATGAAAGCGCATAAATTATGCTCATATCTCTGTATGAGAACGCTGCCAACTACATGGAAGATTTTAAAAGTGGCCCGATTTCTTAACACTAGTGCAACCAACTACTTTCTTGAAGAGCTGATTAAAAATGCTAGGGAGCGCTTGGTTTTAATCAGTCCTTTTCTTAAATTAAATGACCGAATTAAGGAGCTACTTACAGACAAGGATCGACTTAAAATTGATGTCCGGATTGTTTATGGAAAGAGTGAGCTTCAGCCGGAGGAAATAAGCTGGCTAAAAGAGCTTAATTATGTTCGAACCAGCTTTTGCAAAAACCTGCATGCAAAATGCTACCTCAATGAGGAAAATTGCATTATTACTAGCTTGAACTTATATGAGTTTAGCCAGATCAATAATAATGAAATGGGTGTTCTTATTCAGCGCACGGAGGATGCTGAGTTATATCGTGATGCCTACGAGGAGGCACAGCGAATTATCCGTATTAGTGAGGAGGTGCGCATCAGTCTTGAGCGAATTACTGCTGAGGTTGATGGTAAAGCCGACCTTGATCTATCTCGTACGGACACAGTAAGCGATACAACTGGCAAGTTGACAACTTCTCGATTGGCTCAAAAACTGGGAATGAAGACCGGCGAGCTTATGGAAAAGCTAGTTTCTGCAGGTTTTTTAGAGATACGCGATACTAAACACTATCTAACCGCTAAGGGCAAAGAGGCAGGTGGAGAGTTTCGCATGGGCCAAAAATTTGGCACTTATTTCTTATGGCCAGAATCGTTTTTATTTTGAGGGTGTGGGTTATTATCGAGGTTGATGGGTGGGAGAGCGCCTTTATCTCTCTACTTGCTTACCCGTAAAGGCTTGAAAGAGGTACAAGATGCCTGACCTTAGCTATCAGCCTGTTCGCCACAATCACCAGCAGTTTTTGGCTAAAGCCCGCGCCCGCGAAGGTTTTAACAAAGCCCATGATGCCTTAACGCTGGAGTATCAACTGGTTGACCAGCTACTCCGTGCCCGTACCCGTGCTGCATTAACGGCGCACCCAAGGAGGCATAGTCGTACACAAACAGCAGGGTGCGGGCGGTTTTTAGGCTGCATTCCACTTCGCTGAGGCACTGCTGGGGATCGCTTGCCACCGCAGTAGAGGTAGCGAAAGGCTCCGGGGCTGTGCGGGGTTGTGGAGAGCTACAGGCTGTGAGTAGGGTTAAGCCTAGTAGCAAAATCCCTAATGGGGCTTTGGGCACTGGCTTTGTTATGCTGTGTTTTATACCCAAAACACCCATCTTCAATTTTTTGGAGAAGCGTGATCAGCTTCTAAAAGTTTTGGTAGCTGATTTCCTCCAACAGGCAATTCTATATTATTTAAGAGCAATACATTTTGATCTGAAATCAAATCGTTAAAATTTTTTGATAGCACTGCTGCTGACTTTTTTATGTTCTCATCTAAATCTTTTGAATCTATGCCATGCGCTCTAAGCTTAGAAGATAGCTCGGCGGCTGTTATTAAATATTCAGTATTTTTCTTATTGGCCTCTATTTTTCCTTCTGCTGTATAGTTTCGATATAGAAAGCCTGCGCCACTTGTTAAAAAATCTGTAATTATTGAGATTACAGCAGCGCTCCCCAAAATCTTTACCAATAAACTACCAGATTCTACCTTGACTATTTTTGCAGGGTAGTCGGTTTCTGAAACTTTAAATAAAATGCAAAGTTCACTGTAGATTTCTTGAATTGAATTAAGTTTCTTGTTTAGTTGAGAGAGTAGTTCAATATTTGAGCTGAGTACCACTAGCAAGGCGGCTTCGCTGCAGTTTTCTGATTGGGCTATTTCATTTACCTTGTAAAGGTTTGCTCCATTTTTAAACCCATTTATAGTGGATATTAATTCACTTGCTTGGAATAGCATTTCCACAGTTTGAGCTGGTTGTTGCTCATGAATATACTGTTCGTATTTATTAATGAATGAGTGTATTTGCTCTAATAAAATAGAAAGCTCAGGGATGTTATTGTTAATGGCCATAACTATGTTATCTAGCTCGCGAAATATGGCTCTTGAACTAATATTCTGTATGGCGGCTTTTGTCTCGCTAACAATGGCTTCTGGTCTAATAAGGTGGCTTGTACGTGAGTCGCTGTAGTACTTTGATAAGCTCGTGCTCAATGACTGATAAACATTAGTTGCCCTTGTTAAGCACTGCCTAGCATTTGTAGATTTTTCTATCTCATCTACAACAATCTTAGTTTTTTGAGATATATCAAAGTACAGCATTTGTGATCGTCCAAGAGTAAGTTCTAAAATGATCATCAGCTTATCAGAGCTGATGATCATTTTTAAGAGTTAAAACCCCTTGCTATACTTCACATACATCTCATCCAGTGACAGCGCCTTAATCTTCGACGCATTCCCCGCTGTACCAAAGGCCTCATAACGCGCTACGCAAATATCGCGCATGGCGGTGACGGTTTTGGCGAAGTATTTGCGCGGGTCGAACTCGGCGGGGTTTTTGGCGAGGAACTCGCGGATCGCGCCGGTAGAGGCCAGACGCAGGTCGGTGTCGATGTTGACCTTACGCACGCCGTACTTGATGCCCTCGACGATTTCTTCCACCGGCACGCCGTAGGTTTCGCCGATTTCGCCGCCGTACTGGTTGATGGTTTTCAGCCATTCTTGGGGTACGGAGCTGGAGCCGTGCATCACCAAGTGGGTGTTGGGGATGCGCGCGTGGATGTCTTTAATGCGCTGAATGGACAGGGTGTCGCCGGTGGGCGGCTTGGTGAACTTGTAGGCACCGTGGCTGGTGCCGATGGCGATGGCCAGCGCATCCACGCCGGTTTTGGCCACGAAGTCAGCGGCTTCCTCCGGGTCGGTCAAGAGCTGGCTGTGATCCAGTACACCCTCAGCGCCAACGCCGTCTTCTTCACCGGCCATGCCGGTTTCCAGACTGCCCAAGCAGCCCAGTTCGCCCTCAACGGAAACACCGCAAGCATGGGCCATTTCCACCACTTGGCGGGTGATGCGCACGTTGTAGTCATAAGTGGTGGGGGTTTTGCCGTCTTCACCCAGCGAGCCGTCCATCATCACTGAGGAGAAGCCCAGTTGAATGGAGCGCTGGCAGATGGCGGGGCTGGTGCCGTGGTCTTGGTGCATGCACACCGGAATGTGCGGGAATTCTTCAATGGCCGCCAGAATCAGGTGACGCAAAAAGGGCGCACCGGCGTACTTACGCGCCCCGGCAGAGGCCTGCACGATCACCGGGGAGTCGGTTTTGTCCGCCGCTTCCATGATGGCGCGCATTTGCTCAAGGTTGTTGACGTTAAAAGCGGGCACGCCATAGCCAAACTCGGCGGCGTGGTCTAGCAGTTGGCGCATGCTGATAAGTGCCATCTATATCGCTCCCTCTGAAGGTGGTTTATTCGTTGGCGGATCTATCACAGGATAGACCCGCACTCGTGTTCGGGCTTGTGGGTATGGGCGGGGCGGGATTAGCCCTTGGCGCGCTGTTCCAGTATGTCGACCGCAGGCAGCACTTTGCCTTCCACAAACTCAAGGAAGGCACCGCCGCCGGTGGAAATGTAGGAGATTTTCTCAGCCACGCCGTATTTGTCGATGGCCGCTAGGGTGTCGCCGCCTCCCGCGATGGAGAAGGCTGGGCTTTCGGCAATGGCCAGCGCCAAGGCTTTGGTGCCCTCGCCGAACTGGTCGAACTCAAACACACCCACCGGGCCGTTCCAGAGGATGGTTTTGCTGGATTTGAGCAGCTCAGCAAACAGAGCGGCGCTCTGTGGGCCGATGTCGAGGATCATGTCATCCTCGGCCACTTCGCTGATCAGCTTGAGAGTGGCTTCAGCATCTTCGGCAAAGGTTTTAGCTACCACCACGTCGATGGGCAGAGGAACGCTGACCTTGGCGGCGATGGCTTTGGCGGTATCCAGTAAATCGGCTTCGTAGAGGGATTTGCCAACCTTGTAGCCCGCTGCCGCCAAGAAGGTGTTGGCAATGCCGCCGCCGACAATCAGTTGGTCACAAATGGCCGACAGCGAGTTGAGCACGTCCAGTTTGGTGGAGACTTTGGAACCAGCAACGATGGCCGCCATAGGACGTTGCGGATTGCCCAGTGCCTTGCCCAAGGCGTCCAGCTCAGCGGCCAGCAGTGGGCCTGCACAAGCGATCTTGGCGAATTTGGCCACGCCGTGGGTGGAGCCTTCGGCGCGGTGGGCGGTACCAAAGGCATCCATGACGAATACATCGCAGAGGGCGGCGTATTTTTGCGCCAGCTCGTCGGTGTTTTTCTTCTCGCCTTTGTTAAAGCGCACGTTTTCAAACAGCACCAGCTCGCCGGGTTGGATGCTCAGGCCATCCAGATAGTCTTTGATCAGCGGCACCGGGCGACCTAGGGCTTTGCTCAGGTAGTCAGCCACCGGTTGCAGGCTGTTTTCGGCTGAGAACTCGCCTTCGCTGGGGCGGCCAAGGTGCGAGCAAACCATCAGCGCCGCGCCTTTCTCCAGTGCCAGCTTAATGCTGGGCAGGGCCGCCAAAATCCGCGCGTCGCTGGTCACTAGGCCGTCTTTTACCGGCACGTTGAGATCCTCGCGGATCAGTACCCGCTTGCCTTGGAGGTCAAGGTCGGTCATTTTCAGAATGGTCATGAAGTGTTCCTTCCGTTTACTGATCGAAGATAAGGCAGCTTGGGCATTCACACACGCCGGGTGGCCTGTAAGTAATACTCGGCAACGTCCAGCATGCGGTTGGCAAAGCCCCATTCGTTATCAAACCATGCCAGCAGGTTGACCAAGCGCGGCCCCGAGACCTGAGTCAGGCTGCCATCGACAATGGCCGAATGGGGGTCGTGGTTGAAGTCGCAACTGGCGTGGGGCAATTCGGTGTAGTCAATAAGGCCCTGCAGCGGGCCGATTTCGCTGGCTTCGCGCAGTATTTGATTCACTTCGGCGGCGCTGGTATCGCGCTTGACCAACAGGCTGATGTCCAGACAGGACACATTCACCGTGGGTACGCGCAAGGCTTTGGCTTGAATTCGCCCGGAGAGTTCCGGCAATAAGCGTTCGATGCCGCGGGCCAAGCCCGTTGATACCGGAATCACCGACTGAAAGGCCGAGCGGGTGCGGCGCAGTTCCACATGGTGGTAAGCGTCAATCACCGGCTGATCGTTCATGGCCGAATGAATGGTGGTGATGGAGACGTAGTCTAGCCCTAAGCGTTCGTGCAGCAGCTTGAGCAAGGGCACGCTGCAATTGGTGGTACAGGAGGCGTTGGACACCAGCCGTTCCGTGCCGCGCAGTTGTTGCTGATTGACGCCCATCACCACCGTGGCATCCACATCGGCTTCGCTAGCCATGGGTTGCGAGAGCAATAGGCGCGGTACACCGGCCTTGATAAAGCGTTCTGCCTCAGGCCGAGTGGTGTAGCAACCGGAGCATTCCAGCAGCAAATCCAGCTGTAAGGCTGGCCAGTCGATGGCTTCCGGGCTGGATTGGCAGAGCACCTGCACCCGTTGGCCGTTGAGGATCAACTGGTCTTGCTCCAGCAGCACTTGGCCGGGAAAGCGTCCGTGGGTGGAGTCAAAGCGGGTGAGGTATTCGATGCTGGCTAGATCAGCCGGATCGTTAAGGGCGACCACATCGAAGGAAAAGCTGGCCTGACGCTCGTGATAAGCACGTAACACGCAGCGGCCAATGCGGCCATAACCATTGAGGGCAATGCGGTGGACGGGCTCTGGCATCTTGGGCTCGTGGCGGGGCAGACCGCAGACAGGGAAAGAGGGCAGCAGCGCTGCGGGTGGCCTGACCAACAGGGCCACCCGCAGGCTTTGGCGCTTAGGCCTTGAGCAGCGACTGAGCGGCGGCCAGCACTTTATCCACCGTGAAGCCAAACAGCTCAAACAACTGATTGGCAGGCGCGGATTCACCAAAAGTCGTCATGCCGATGACTTTGCCATTCAGGCCCACATACTTGTACCAGTAGTCGGCATGGGCGGCCTCAATGGCGATGCGCGCAGTCACGGAAGCAGGCAGTACCTGCTCACGGTAGGCGGCGTCTTGGGCTTCAAAACGGCTGGTGCAGGGCATGGACACCACGCGCACGCGGCGGCCTTGCTCGCTCAGGGCTTTTTCTGCGTCCATGGCTAAACCGACTTCGGAGCCGGTGGCAATCAGGATCAGCTCAGGCGTGCCCTCGCAATCCTTGAGGATGTAGCCGCCCTTGGCGATCTTCTCCGTGCCATCAACGCTGTGGGCTTGGTAAGGCAGGTTCTGGCGGGAGAAGATCAAGGCGCTAGGGCCGTCTTTACGCTCCACCGCTGATTTCCACGCGATAGCGGATTCCAAAGTATCCGCCGGACGCCACATGTCCAGATTCGGCGTCATGCGCAGGCTAGCCAGTTGCTCAATGGGCTGGTGAGTCGGGCCGTCTTCACCCAGACCGATGGAGTCGTGGGTAAACACATAGATCACCCGCTGCTTCATCAGTGCTGACATACGCACCGCGTTGCGCGCGTACTCCATGAACACAAGGAAGGTCGCGCCGTAGGGGATAAAGCCACCGTGCAGGGCGATGCCGTTCATGATGGCGCTCATGCCGAACTCGCGCACCCCGTAGTGCAGGTAGTTGCCAGAGGCATCCGCCGCAGAGATGGACTGGCAGCCTTTCCACAGAGTCAGGTTGGAACCGGCCAAATCCGCCGAACCGCCCAAAAACTCCGGCAGCAGCGGGCCAAAGGCGTTCAGGGTATTTTGGCTGGCTTTGCGGCTGGCGATGGTTTCGGCTTTCTCGGTGACGCTGCTCAGGTAGGCGGCTACACCTTCGGCAAAGTTGTCTGGCAGATCACCGGCCATGCGGCGCTTAAATTCCGCGGCCAGTTCCGGGAAGGCAGCAGCGTAGGCGGCAAAGCGCTCATTCCAAGTGGTTTCAGCCTTGGCTCCTGTGTCGCGGGCGCTCCACTCGGCGTAGATGTCGGCGGGGATTTCAAAAGGCCCATGCTGCCAGTCTAGTGCGGCGCGGGTCAGGGCGATTTCCTCATTGCCCAAGGCGGCCCCGTGGCATTCCTCTTTACCCTGTTTGTTGGGCGAGCCAAAACCGATGATGGTTTTGCAGCAGATCAGCGTGGGCTTGTCGCTTTGGCGTGCGGTTTCGATGGCGGCGCGGATTTCTTCGGCGTCGTGGCCGTCTACCTTGCGAATCACTTGCCAGTTGTAGGCTTCAAAGCGCGCCGGAGTGTCATCGGTGAACCAGCCGTGGACTTCGCCGTCGATGGAGATGCCGTTGTCGTCGTAGAAGGCGATCAGCTTCTTAAGGCCCAAGGTTCCGGCCAGCGAGCAGACTTCATGGGAGATGCCTTCCATCATGCAGCCGTCGCCCAAGAACACATAGGTGTGGTGATCGACGATGGAATGGCCCTCACGGTTGAACTGGGCCGCCATGATTTTCTCAGCCAGCGCCATGCCCACCGCGTTAGCGATGCCCTGACCCAAGGGGCCGGTGGTGGTTTCTACGCCCGGTGCATAACCCAATTCGGGGTGGCCCGGGGTTTTGCTGTGCAACTGGCGGAAGTTTTTCAGATCCTCAATGCTGAGGTCGTAACCGCTCAGGTGCAGCAGGGAATAAATCAGCATGGAGCCATGCCCGTTGGACAGCACAAAGCGGTCGCGGTCAGCCCAGTGCGGGTTGGCGGGGTTGTGCTTCAGGTAGTCATGCCAGAGCACCTCAGCGATGTCCGCCATGCCCATAGGGGCACCGGGATGGCCGCTGTTGGCTTTCTGCACGGCATCCATGCTGAGGGCACGAATGGCATTGGCTCGCTCACGACGGCTGGGCATTGCTGAATCTCCTGCTGGGGGATGATGATTGCAAAAAAGGCGTTCATTTTCGCCCAGCAGGCGAGTATCGGGCAATGATAGATGGCTAAATTGTGAACGAACTTAGGATTCCAGATGGCCATCTAGACTATTGATAGGGCGATAGAGGTTAGGACGACGGTCGCGGAACACGCCCCAAGCGCTGCGGATATGCTCTAGCTGATCCAGATCGAAGCTATGCACGAGCAATCCTTCTTGCTGTTCATCTAGCTCCGCGACCTTGGCCCCGAACTGATCGGCGATAAAAGACGAGCCGTAAAAGGTGATTTGGTAGTCATCCTGCTGCTCGACGCCGACGCGGTTGCTGGCGATCAATGGCATTAGGTTGGCTCCGGCATGGCCTTGCTGGACGCGCTGCCAGTGGTCGCGGGAGCTGATGCTAGGGTCATGGGGTTCGCTACCGATGGCGGTGGGGTAGAACAGCAGCTCCGCGCCGAGTAGCGCCATGCAGCGCGCCGACTCCGGGAACCACTGATCCCAGCAAATGCCTACGCCAATTCGCGCATAGCGGGTATTCCAGACCTTAAAGCCTGTGTCACCGGGGTTGAAGTAGTACTTCTCGTGGTAGCCGGGGCCGTCTGGAATATGGCTTTTGCGGTAGATGCCGAGGGTGCGGCCATCAGCATCGACAATGGCCACGCTGTTAAAGCGCGCGCGTCCGGCCCGCTCAAAGAAGCTGATGGGCAGCACTACCTGTAATTCTGCCGCCAGCGCTTGGAAATGGCGTAGGGCGGGGTTTTCTTCCACCGAGGTGGCCAGTTGCAGGTAATCCGGGTTGGGTTTTTGGCAGAAGTAGGGCGTCTCGAACAGCTCCTGAATCAGGATGATCTGTGCGCCTTGGGCGGCTGCCTGTCGTACCAGTTGTTCGGCTCTGGCCAGATTGGCTGGGCGATTCCAAGAACAGGCCATTTGCGTGGCGGCAACGCGGACAATGCGGGACATGGGCAAAGCTCCAGACAGATAAATCTCTGCCAAGGGTAGAGCAAATTCGGGACAGGCGAATGACAAGGTGCTGTGTCTGCCGTCTCTTCCGTTAATGAAGCATCGGCGCTGGCTGTCAGAGCAGCGTTATGCTGATTTAGTGGCACTCTGTCAGTTTTTACCGGGGCCAGCTAGCGGCCAAGTGGGCATGGCCTTGGGCATCTTTCGGGCGATTGTGCTGGGTTGTGCATTAGCTGGGTGGTGCTTGAGTGGCATGACAACGGCGTGAATATCCATTCACCTCTAGTCCAGATGGATAAGGCCAGCGCTTTTGCATTCTGCTGGACAGCTAGGCTAGCGGTTAAAAATCTTGATGCTAGTAATCCGTTGGATTATATATTCGCCATGCTTATTACAGTCACAGAGCTACCCGAATATATTCGTCGATCCAGTGAGCTACTCAGCGAATCGGAGCGTAAGTCTATTATCAATCACCTAGCAGTGCATCCTAGTGCGGGTGATCTGATGGAAGGTACCGGCGGGATTCGCAAGCTTCGCTGGGGGCGTGGCAGCAAGGGAAAAAGTGGTGGTGTGCGCGTCATTTACTACTACCACGATGAACGTATTCCCTTGTATCTGCTCACGATGTTTGGAAAAAATGAGCAAGCCAACCTAACAAAAGCAGAGAGAAATGAGCTGTCCAAGCTGGTTGGTATGCTCGTAAAAATTGCATTGGAGAATCACTATGGCTAAGGCGTTCGACAGCATTGCTCAGGGCCTGAGGGAAGCCATTGCCCTCAATGAAGGGAAAGCCGTGGCCGCTAACACCCATCGGCCAGAAGAAATCAATGTTGCGGCTTTGCGCCAAGGTCTTGGTCTGACACAGGTAGAGTTTGCAGCTAAGTTCTGTATCAGCTTGGGCACACTCCGTCATTGGGAGCGTGGCGATCGTAAGCCGCATGGGCCTGCATTGGCGCTGCTCCACGTGGTTGCAAAGGAGCCGCAGGCTGTACTAAGAGCCTTGGGTTAATTACGCATCAGCCCACAAAGTCTCTCGATTTTGCGGGCTTGGCGTTCAACTTAAGGCAACACAAAACGCGCCGTTGCAACCTTAGCCCCCGTCAGCACCACAATCACCTTGGTCTGGCTGGGCAGTGTGAAGCTACCTTTGGCTTCAAAGTGATCTCCGGCAGGCTGTAACTCCACCTCTTGGCGCACGCCGCTGGCGAGTAGGGTTAGCTTGGCATTTTGGTTATGCAGGCTAATCGGCCCGCCATGGGGATCGCTGAGATAGAGTTGCAGCAGCTCTGGCTTGGCCACCAACTCAAAGTTGAGGTCTTGTTCTTCCAGTACGATGCCGCCGTGTTGCGGCGCTTGCTCATGGCTGTGGCCGTGGCCTCCGGCGGCAAAGGCCAGTCCGCTGAACAGTAGGCTGCTTAGGGTAACGAATGCACGTTTCTGCAAGGTCATGGGGTATTTCCTCGACGGGGGATAGAGAAAACGCATATCAAAATGCGCCGGTTTCAGCGTTGTTCAGCAGGCGTTCACTGGATGCGCGCCCGAATAGCCAGAACAGCACCGGGGTTAAAAAGGTATCCAGCAGCGTAGAGCTGGCCAGACCAAAAAAAATCACCACGGCTACCGGATGTAAAATCTCCGTGCCGGGGCGCTCCGCCTCAAACAGCAAGGGAGCGAGGGCAAAGGCAGTAACCAGCGCGGTCATCAGCACCGGGCTGAGCCGCTCCAAAGAGCCGCGCAGAATCAGCGGCAAGGCAAAGGCTTCGCCTTCCACCCGCATCAGGTTGATGTAATGGCTGACCTTGAGAATACCGTTACGCACGGAAATCCCTGCCAGCGTAACAAAGCCCACCAGCGCCGCCACCGACAAGGGTTGTCCGAATAGCCAAAGGCCCAGCACTGAGCCCACCAGTGCTAAGGGAATGTTGGCCATGATCAGCAGCGACAGCCCTACCGATTGATAGCGGCTAAACAGCACCACAAACATTAGCACCAGCGAGACCAAGGACAGCAGCCCCACCAAGCGCGAGGCCTGTTCTTGAGCCTGAAACTGTCCGCCAAGGGTAATGAAATAGCCCTCCGGCAGCGGCATCTGCGCCACCACCTGCCGAATGTCCGCGACAATCTCTGACAAGGCCCGCCCCTGCGCATTGGCGGATAGCACCATGCGCCGTTTGCCATCATCGCGGCTGATTTGGTTGGGGCCGTCGCTTTCCTCGATATGTGCCAGCCGTGACAGAGGAATAGGCCCACCGGGGGTATCCAGCAGGATATTACCCAAGCCCTGTGGCGAGCGCGCCGACTCAGGTAAGCGCAGCACCAAGGCAAAGCGCCGCCCGTTTTCGATGATTTGGGTGATGCGCTCACCCTCCACCAGTTGCTCAAGGCGCAGCAGGATCTGTGGTGTGGCTACGCCGTAGCGCGCGGCGGCATCCGGGTCGATGCGTACCTTGATTTGCGGGGCGAGCACCTGTTTTTCCACCTCCAGATCGGCCAGACCGGGAATGCGCGCTAGCCGTCCGCGCAGGGCTTCGGCTTGGCTGCGTAGGGTGTCCAAATCCTCACCAAACAGCTTGATGGCGATTTGCGAGCGCACCCCAGACAGCATGTGGTCGATACGATGGGAAATCGGCTGACCGATGCCGATGGCCGCCGGTAGATTGACCAACCGAGAACGGATGTCCGCGATGATCTCCGCCATGGGCCGGGTCAGTTCCGAGGCCGCTTTAAGGCCGACATCCAACTCGCTGACATGCACGCCTTCAGCATGTTCATCCAGCTCAGCCCGCCCGCTGCGCCGCCCGACGTGGGTAACTTCCGGCACCTGCATCACCAGCTTCTCAGCTTGTTGCGCCATGGCGGAGGATTCGGCCAGCGTTACCCCCGGATTTAGGCGCAAACCGATCAGCAGCGTGCCCTCGTTAAAGGGCGGCAGGAAGGTTTTCGGGAAAAACGGCACACTGCCCAGCGCCAGCAGCACCGCTATAGCGCCTATCCATACCGCGAGTTTGGGATAGCCCAGCACGGCGGCCAGCGCCTTGGCGTAACCGCGTTTGAGTCTCGCTAGCAGCCAAGTGTCTTCATGCTCCAAGGATTTCATTCCCGGTAGCAGGTAGAAGCACAGCACCGGCGTCACCGTTACCGAGACCAGCAGCGAGGCCAGTGTCGAAACGATAAAGGCGATGCCCAGCGGCACAAACAGCCGTCCTTCCATGCCCGGTAGAGCGAACAGCGGCAAAAACACCAAGACGATGATCACCGTGGCGTAAACGATGGCCGAGCGCACCTCCAAGCTGGCTTGGGCGATCAACTCCAAGGGATGCAGGCGATGGCCGCTGCGTGTGCGTTCTAACTTGAGGCGGCGCAGTACGTTTTCCACATCCACCACCGCATCATCCACCAAGCCGCCGATGGCAATGGCCAGCCCGCCGAGGGTCATGGTGTTGATGGATAGCCCGAAATACTGAAACACCAAGCCAGTGGTAAAGATCGACACCGGAATGGCCGTTAAGGCAATCAGGGTTGGGCGCAGGGTGCCGAGGAATAGGAATAAAATCAGCGCCACAAAGACCGCCGCGCCAATCAGCTTGCCCTGTAGGGTGGCAATGGAAGCCTCAATAAAGCTGGCTTGCCGAAAGGTCACCTGTGGCATTGCCATGCCGGTGGGCAGGGATTGGCGCAGGGCGACTAGGGCCTCTTCAATGGCGCGGGTCAGTTGGATGGTGTCGGCGGTGGGCTGCTTTTGTACGCCGAGGATTACTGCGGGCTGGCCCTCAAACCCAGCATCGCCGCGCTTGATGGCCGGGGCAAAGCGCACTTCGGCCACTTGGCGCAGCAAAATCGGCTGGCCGTTACGGCTGCTCAAGGCCAGATTGCCCAAATCCTCTAGCCGTGAACTCTGGCCTAGGTGACGGATCAGGTATTCGCGGCCATTGAGCTCCAGAAAACCGCCGGAACTGTTGGACGAGTAACCGCGCAAGGCTTCGGCCAGACGCTCGGGACTGATGGCTAACGCGGCCATGCGCACAGTGTCCGGTAGCACCTGAAATTGGCGCACCTCACCGCCGATGGGAATCACCTGTGCCACGCCGGGAATGCTCATCAAACGCGGACGTAACACCCAATCGGCGTACTCGCGCACCTGCATGGCGCTGATGTTGTGCGGGTCGATGGGAATGGCGATCTGCATGATCTCGCCCATGATGGAGCTGATCGGCCCCATGCGCGGCAACACTCCGGCAGGCAGTCCTTCTTCCATGGCGGTCAAACGCTCAGAGACCATTTGCCGGGCGCGGAAGATCTCGGTCTTCCAGTCAAAGGTCACATAGACAAAGGACAGCCCGCTGCTGGACACCGAGCGCACGCTTTCCACGCCGGGTAGACCGTTGAGGGTGATTTCCAAGGGTGTGCTGATCAGTTGCTCGACTTCTTCCGGGGCCATGCCGCCGGCTTCCGTCATCAGGGTCACGGTGGGTTTGTTGAGGTCGGGGAATACATCCACCGGCATCTGCGACAGGCTGAACAGCCCGTAGCTCATCAGCACCAAACTGGCGATGATCACCAGCAAGCGATTATGCAGACTGCTGTGTAGAAGCCACTTAAACATGCTGAGGCTCCCTTAGCGGATCTGGTTGATGAGGTTGGCGGCTTGCACTACGGCGCGTTCACCGGGTTGTAGGCCAGAGGTGACGGCTACTTGCACGCCATCTAAGACTTCAAAGGTGATGGGGCGCGGCTCGAAGCGCTCCGGGGCGGTCTTCACCCAGACCATGGGCTGATTGGCGCTGTTACGCATCACCGCAGCGGCAGGAAGCGCCAAGCCCTGAATGCGCCGGGCGCTTTGCACAAACACCTGAACCTTTTGGCCGAGGGCCAATTGCGACAGCGCGGCATCCTCAGCGTTAAACAACAGCGGCAAGGCTTGTTCGCGCAGGCTGTGTGCTGAACCCACCAGCTTCAGCGGCACTTGGCGTTCGGCTATGGCCAGATAGCCACCGGTGACACCCGCTACCTGCGCGGGATCATAGGCCAGCGCTTCCACACGCAGCCGGGTCGGGTCGAGGATTTCAAAGAGCAGCTCGCGGGGCTCCACCACCTGTCCAGCCACCACCGTGCTGGAGGCAATCACCCCGGAAACTGGCGCACGCAGGGCTTCGCGGCCTTGTAAGCCGCTGCCCAAGGCGGCAATTTGCGCGTTCAGGCTGCTCAGGGTGCTGGCGGCGGTCTCAATATCTTTGCGCGGAACGGTATCAGACAGCTCCCGCAGTCGGGCGAGGCGCTTTTCGGCTAAGGCTTTGTCGGCCCGCAATCCGGCCAGTTGAGCGCTCTGGCTGGCGCGTTCCAGTGCGCCACTGCCGGCCACCACGAAGGCCAATACCTCACCCTGTTTAACGCGCTGGCCGAGGCTGGGCAAACCCTGTGGCCCGGTTTCAATGCGTCCGCCTAGCAGTGCTTGCACCTTACCGCCTGCGCCGGGGTCCATGATCACTGTGCCGTTTAGGCTTAGGGTTTGCGCCAACTCAGCGGCGCGCAGGGGCAGGGTACGTACGCCGAGTTGGTGCTGGGCGGCTTTGGGGACAAAAAGGCTGCCATCGGCAAGGCGCTGCGGGCCGTTGCTGTTGGCGGCGGGCGCTTCATCGCCATGGCTGTGCCCTTCACCGGCCTGTGCGTTGCCACTCAGCAACAGCAGACAGAGCAGGCTGCCGACTAATGATGGATGGGCGTTCATAGCGGTACCTCCCGGCGTACAGAGCTTGAGGCGCGGCTTAAGCCATAGAGCACACCGGCCAGCCCGATCAGCCCACCGAGTCCGGCGATTAGCCAAGGGATGAAGGCGTGCAGCGCGGATTGGCCTGCGGCTTCATCCTCATGTTCGTCTTGGTGCAGATCCAGTTCTGCTGCCAGCAGATCGCTTTGCGTGCCCGCTACAATCAGTGCGCTAAAGGCGATTTCTCCTGATTCGGGGGCATTTTCCCAATCGGCGACAAACTCGCCATCGCCCACCGAGCTAACCGGCAGGGTCTGGCCATTGGCTTGTAGCTCTAGGCTGGCTCCGACCACCGGGCGATTGTCCGGGGCGTGGTCGAGGTAAAGTTTCAGCTGATGGCCGTCCAGTACGCCGACCAGTTCAAAGTCGTCCGAGGCACTGCTAAAGCGCGGCAGTGCTGGCCCTGTGGCGGCAGCGGGGGCTTCGCCGTGGTCGTGTCCGTCACCGGCCCAGAGCGTGGGGCTGGAGCAGGCCCATAGGCTGATCAGCAGCCCAAAAATCCTGTGCGCTAATATCATCATCAAAGCCTTCCGGTGCGGTTATTCGGGCAGCAAGCCCAGCGCTTGGCGCAGTGTTGAGGTGGCCGCTGCCAGTTCTAAGCGGGCGCGCGCCGCTTGCTGCTGTGCATCAAGGGCATCGCGCTCCACGCGCAGGCGGTTGGGGAGATCGGTTTCGCCCAGCCGGAATGACTTCTCGACAAAGCCGCGCGTCTCTTGGGCGAGGCGGGCGCGTTGCGCGGCCAGCCGCTGTTGGGTACGGCTGGCCTCAAGGCGTTGCCGGGCGGCGTCTAACTCAGCGGCGGTGCGCTCGCGGATCAAGCTGAGCTGGGTATCCGCTTCGATGGCCTCGGCTTCAGCTTGAGCCTGCTTGGCGCGGTTGCGGCTGCTCGAACCCAAGGGAATGCGAATGCCAAGGGTCAGGCTGTCTTGGTAGTTGTCGCTGGAGTCCTCGCGCTCACGGGTGGTGGCTAGGCTCAGTTCTGGATTGGCGCGGGTTTGGCTGCGGGCCAAGGCTTCATGGCTACGGGCTATCTGCGCTTGATCGGCTAAGGCCAGCAAGGACGGATGACGATTTTCCTGAAGCTCAAAGTCAGCGGGCAAGGCTTCGGCTGATGGCGTGGGCGCACAGTGTTGTCCGGGCAGCCGTCCGGTCAGCGCGCGGATTTCTTGAGTGGCGCTGAATAGCTGTGCGTTGACTTCGGCCAGCTCCGCTTCCGCTTGAGCGTGCGCGCTGTCGGCTTGGTGCTGATCGGCCCGTGTCATATCGCCTAGGCGCACGCGCTTGGCTACATCGCTGCTAAGTTCTTTTAGGCTATGCAGGCGCTGGCTGGCCAGTTGTTGGTCTAGGCAGGCGCGCTGCCATTGCCAGTAGCCCTCGCGCACGCTGGCAGCGGTACGCAACTGAGCGGCTAGGGTGCGACTGCGAGTGGCTTGGCCCTGTGCATCGGCCAATGCGCCGCTGCTATCGCGCTCACCGGGTAGCCAGAGTGGGACGGAAACCCCGGCAATGTGCTCGCGACTGCCACCGTTGCCGTGTAACTGATCGCCCTCGGTGGAAAACTCCAGTGTCGGCGGGGCAGCCGTCCAGCTATCGGCCACTTCGCGTTGCGCTTGGCTGGCATCCTGTCGTTTGGACAGCGAACGGGCTTCTGGCTGGCGTATCCAAGCGGCCTCAAACAGCTGCTTTAACGCAAGGTTGCTATCGGCTACAGGCGGTGCAGCGTTAGCGGCCAGCGCTCCTGCATTCAAACTAAAACAAAGCCCCAAGCCAGCCATAAGCGGCCATGGATGGATGATGGTTCGGCGCATACCGATTCTCCCGTTTTACAAGGTCATAGGGGGAAAGGGTGGGGGAATGCAGGCCAAATACCTCGCCCAGCGCTGGGCTAGACGGGGATGTGCGGGATTCACCTCACCTTAGGCGAGGCGTGACCAATCGGGGCGTTCGGGCGGGGTTGTGGGGCGAAACAGCGGGTGCGAAGCATAGAGGTCTGAAGGCAGGCTGGCCGGGTTAATCAGCCCCAAATAAACCGCCTTGACCAAGGGCGTGAGGGTAGTGACCAAGCAACTGCTGCAATCGGCGTGATGGTGCTGATCGCCATTGACTGACTGAGCATCCTCCGCTGTGACGGCACGGTGCTGATGGGAGTGATGGCCGATATGCTGGCTCTGTGCATCCTGTTCGTGCTGGCAATAGGCAGACAACGCCGCCCAATTGGCTTGCAGCGGTAACATGATCAGCAGAAGGAGGACTAGCCAGCGATGCATGGCACTCCGTATCCAGAGCAGATAAAAGAAAGGAAGTGAGGCTAGCAGTTTTCGGGGGGAGGCGTACAGGAAGCATGGCCCCCATTCCCACATAAAAAAGCCACCTAATTAACCTAAGGTGGCTTTTCTTCCGCTGAATCTGAATTGCTACTGATTAGAGCCCAGACATCTGCTTAATAGCCGCTTTCAGCTCATCATCCGAGCAATCAGCACAGGTGCCTTTGGGGGGCATGGCGTTAATGCCGTTGATGGCTGATTTGAGCAGGCCATCCAGCCCGCCTTTGGCTTCTGCACGGGCATTCCAAGCGGCGCTATCGCCAACTTTTGGTGCATTGAGCAGACCGATGCTGTGGCAGGTATTGCAAGCTTTGGCGACGATATCGGCCCCGCTGCGCGCACCGCCTGCGGTAGCACTGCTGGCTACAGCCGCTGCACAGGGCTGTCCTTGCAGGCAAACTTCCCCCACAGGTTTGAGGCGTTCAGCGATGGCTGAGTCGGTCATGGCCTGAGCGCCCATGGCCCAGAGTGCCATTGCCAATACTGGGACTGTCAGAATTTTCTTGTTGTTGATCACGTTCTACCCTCACTGGCTGAAGATGCCCACGGCTATGGTTGGCGAGCAGGCACTCAGTATAGTGGCAAGCTCCCATGACTCGAAACGACTCAGGTTGTCGCAACCGCATTCATGGGTTCTAGCGCAGTGCGTAATCCAAGCCAAGGCCAATCAAGATCAGCAGCCCGGCCCAATGATTATGCAAGAAGGCTTCAGAGCAGCGTTGTGGCTCGCGGTTTCGCGTGTACTGGTATTCCCAAGCAAAGCAAGCCGCTGCCGCCAGTAGCCCCGTATAGAAAAGGCTTCCCAAACTAAACAGGAGACCAGACAGCGCCAGCGCGAGCAGGGACAGCAATTGCAGCGCCAGAATGATCTGCCGATCGGCTCGCCCAAACAAAATGGCGGTGGATTTAACGCCAATCTTCACATCGTCGTCCCGATCAGCCATGGCGTAGTAGGTGTCATAGCCTACTGTCCAGAGCAGATTGGCCGCATACAGCAGCCAAGCTGAAGCCGGTAATGCGCCGGTTTCTGCGGTGAAGACCATGAGAATCCCCCAAGAGTAAGCTGCCCCTAGCACTACCTGCGGGCAGTGGGTGTAGCGCTTCATAAAGGGGTAGAGGGCTGCCACCGCCAGCGCGCCAAAGGACAGCAAAACCGTTGGCAGATTGGTCAGCAGCACCAAGCCGAAGCTGATCAGCACCAGTAGAGCAAACAGCACTAAGGCTTCACGGCTGCGGACGCGCCCTGTCACCAAAGGCCGACTGCGGGTGCGCTGCACATGGCCATCGAATTTACGGTCGGCAAAGTCGTTGATCACGCAGCCTGCCGAGCGCATCAGAATTACCCCTAGCCCGAATACCAGTAGGTTTTTCAGGCTGGGCTGTCCGGCACTGGCAATCCATAGGGCTCCAAGGGTCGGCCACAGCAGCAGGTAGATACCGATGGGCCGATCCAGTCGCATTAACTGGATGAAATCCCACGCCCGTGGGTGCAGACGATCACAGCAGCTGTGCAGCAAACTCAGGTACATCAGGGCTCTCCTTGGTCTCAGGCGTCAGCGTCCACACGTTGCCAGAGGGCGGGCAGGAACACTTCAGCCACTAGAATACCTAGGGTGTCTTGGGTGAAACAGGAGCGTCGGCCCCAAAGTCCGCTGTCGCGCACTGCGGTCGGCAACCATTGAGCCGGGTACTTACAGGCGGAGACCTCACCCCGGATAAACAGCGGTTCGCAAAACAGCAGCTCACCTAGGGGGCGTTCTCCGAGTTTTTGCAGATCTAGGCCGGTGCGCTGCAGGGCGCGGCGGCTGGCTACGCTGCGGGCGAACACCCAAGGACTCCCTTGTCCACAGAGCAAGACTTCGCGTACCCAGCCGGAGGTGGATGGGGCAATTCCAAGGGCTGCGCACTCGTCTTCGCGCAGGCATTGCCAGCCTTCAGTCAACAGACGAAGGCTGAAGGTGTTCTGCGCCAATGCGGTCAGACGGCGGGTCAGTGACCCTTGATCTAACAGCCAGTCGCGCAGGCGGGCTTCCTCTCCAACAGGGAGGGACAGGTTCTCAACATTCAGCCAGAGGCAATCGGACATGGGCGGCAGGCACAGACTATGGCAGATGGCTGGTGAGTCTAGCATGGCTCCATGCCCTCGCCTTCAGCGCTGCCGGGGCAGTTGGCCTATAATCGCCTTCCTTTTTTCGGAGCTGCCCCATGACCTTGCCCAGCCTACGCCTTAAAGCCAATGCCGATCGTCGCCTGCGAGCCGGTCATCTGTGGGTTTACAGCAACGAAGTGGATACGGCGGTATCGCCTCTGTCCGGCTTTGCTGCGGGGGATCAAGCCATCCTCGAAGCAGCGGGCGGTAAGCCCTTGGGCATCGTCGCCCTAAGCCCCAATAATCTGATTTGCGCGCGTCTCTTGTCGCGGGATATCCAGCATCCCTTGGATAAATCCCTGCTGGTGCATCGCCTAAATGTGGCGCTGTCCCTGCGTGAGCGGCTGTTTGGCAGCGATTGCTACCGGCTGGTCTATGGCGACTCTGACCTGCTGCCCGGTCTGGTGGTGGATCGCTTTGGCGATATTCTGGTGGTGCAACTGGCTTCGGCGACCATGGAGCGCAACAAGACCGCGCTGATCGAAGCCTTGGTGCAGGTGCTCAAGCCGCGCGGCATCCTGTTCAAAAATGACTCCGCCGCCCGCGAAGCTGAAGCGCTGGACAGCTATGTAGAAACCGTATTTGGCCTAGTACCCGACTGGGTGGCGCTGGAAGAAAACGGCGTGAAGTTCGAAGCCCCGGTGCTGCAAGGCCAGAAAACCGGCTGGTTCTACGACCACCGTCTGAACCGCGCCCGCTTGGCTCCCTATGTTCAGGGCAAGCGGGTGTTGGATTTGTTCAGCTATATCGGAGGCTGGGGCGTACAGGCGGCGACCTTTGGCGCTAATGAAGTCATGTGCGTGGATGCCTCCGCGTTGGCGCTGGACGGCGTAGAGCGTAATGCCAGCCTCAACGGTGTCGCGGAAAAAATGACCTGTGTGGAAGGCGATGTTTTCGAAGCCATCAAAGAGCTGAAAGCCGCTGAAGAACGCTTCGATGTGGTGATTGTCGATCCGCCCGCCTTCATCAAGCGCAAAAAAGACCTGAAGAACGGCGAAGCGGCCTATCGTCGCCTCAATGAACAAGCCATGCGCCTGCTCAGCCGCGACGGTATTTTGGTCAGCGCTTCCTGCTCCATGCACTTACCGGAGGAGGATCTGCAAAACATCCTGCTGCTCAGCGCTCGCCATCTGGATCGGCATATCCAAGTGTTGGAACGCGGCAGCCAAGGCCCGGATCATCCGGTGCACCCGGCGATTGCTGAAACCCGTTACATCAAAAGCCTAACGTGCCGGATTCTGCCTAGCGCCTGATCGGCCTGCACCCTGCCTGACGGAACGATGCCATGATAAGTGCCAAGCTGCTGCAACGGATGATAGAGGCTTCCAACGATGGCATCGTCATCGCGGAACGGGAAGGTGAAGACAATATCCTGATCTACGTGAACCCAGCCTTTGAACGCCTGACCGGCTACAGCGCCGAGGAAATTCTCTATCAGGATTGCCGTTTTCTACAAAACGGCGATCGAGAACAACCCGGTCTTGCCGTCATTAAACAGGCGTTACTCCAGCAGCAGCCCTGTCGGCAGATCCTGCGTAATTACCGCAAGGATGGCAGCCTGTTTTGGAACGAGCTGTCCATCACTCCGGTATTCAATGAGCAGGATTGCCTGACCTATTACATCGGCATTCAAAAGGATGTCGGCGATGTCATGCGCGCCCGTCAACGCATCAGCGAGTTGGAAGCCGAGGTTGCGCACCTAAAGGCGAAGCTGCAAGAAACCTCGGCTCCGCAACGCTAAGGCAGACGGCGACAGAGGCGCGTTAAGGCCTGCGCCCATGCCTCATGGGTGTTTAAGCAGGGAATCAGCTGTAAATCCTCGCCGCCAGCGGCTTTAAATTGCTCGCGGCCGCGCAGGCTGATTTCCTCCAGCGTTTCCAAACAATCGGTGACGAAGGCTGGGCAGATCACCAGCAGCTTTTTCACGCCCTGTGCAGCCAGATGGTCTAGCCTGGCATCGGTGTAAGGCTCAATCCATTTGGCGCGTCCCAAGCGCGACTGGAAGGACACCGAGTATTGCTCCGGGCGCAATCCGGCGCGTTCGGCAAAGCCTGCGCTGGTTTTGTAGCACTGCGCCCGATAGCAGCGCGCCAACACTGCGCCCTTGGCCGTTTGGCAGCAGTCAGGGCTGCTCAAACAATGCTGACCGCTGGGGTCGCATTTGCGTACATGGCGTTCTGGCAGGCCGTGGTAACTCATCAGTAGATGATCAAAGCCCTGCTCCAAATAGGGTTTGGCACTGGCTGCCAAGGCATCAAGGTATTCCGGCTGATCATAAAAGGGCGGTAAGACCCGAACCTGTAGATTCAGGCGGTGTGTCTTGATCACTCGGCTGACTTCTTCAATCACCGTGGTGGTGGTGCTGTCGGCAAACTGCGGATACAGCGGGGCCAAGGTCAACTGGCGGATGCCTTGCTCAAATAGTTCCAGCAATACCCGCTCAATGGCCGGTTCACCATAGCGCATGGCCAGTGCTACGGGGCCTTCTGACCAGAGCGGCTGCACGGCATCGCGCAGACGGTGGCTCAGCACCTGCAAGGGCGAGCCTTCGGGCCACCAGATCGACGCATAGGCATGGGCTGAAGCCGCTGGACGCCGCGCCAGAATCAGCGAAACCAGTAGCCGCCGCAGTGGCCATGGCAGGTCGATGACATAGGGGTCCATCAAAAACTGGTTCAGATAGCGCCGCACATCGGGCACCGCTGTGGAAGCCGGAGAGCCTAAATTCACCAGTAACAAGGCCTGTTGAGTCATGCCGGAATGTATCCTGAGTCTAAGCTAAGGGCGTGGTTATTATTTATCCAGCAGATCATGCAGCGCCGCGTCTAGATCGGGGAAGCGGAACTGAAAGCCTGCACTTAGCAAGCGCTCTGGCTGAGCGTGTTGCCCACCCAGTAGCAAACCCGATAGCTCGCCCAAACCCAGCTTTAAAGCCAAGGCCGGAACCGGCAAAAAAGCCGGGCGGTGCAATACGTGGCCCAGTGTGTGTGCAAAGGCTTTGTTGCGTACTGGATTGGGCGCACAGGCGTTGTAAGGGCCGCTGGTTTCCGGGTGCTGCATGAGAAAATCAATCAGCGCTACCTGATCTTGCAGGTGAATCCACGGCATCCACTGCTTACCGCTACCGATTGGCCCGCCCAAACCAAAGCGGAATGCCGGCAGCAGACGGCCTAAAAAGCCTCCACGCCGTGCCAGTACCAGCCCGGTACGCACCAGTGCCACGCGAATCCCCAAGGCTCCGGCTTCGCTGGCGGCATCTTCCCAAGCAACGCACAGTTGGCTGGCAAAGTCGCTGCCAGAAGGGCTGTCTTCTGTGAGCAGGCGTTCGCCACCGTCGCCATACCAGCCCACTGCCGAACCGGAGATCAGCACCGCCGGTTTTTGGGTGCGCTGAGCCAATCCTTCAATCAGCTGTTCGGTGAGGGTGATGCGGCTGTTCCACAGCAGAGTGCGGCGGGCATTGGTCCAAGGACGGTCGGCGATGGGCGCACCGGCCAGATTGATCACCGCATCCAGTTGCTGATCGGCAATTTCCTCCAGCCGTGCAATGCCGCGCACGTTGGGGCCACAGAGCTTCGGCACCTGTTCGGGGCGGCGGCTGAGCACCCAGAGCTGATGCCCCTGCGCCGTCCAGTATTGGCACAGTGCTGTACCGATTAACCCAGTACCGCCCGTTAGTAGAATGTGCATGACATATTCCTCCAGACGCGCAACTCATCCTGTAAGGTGAATTGCTTACCCGTGCAGGGAAGTCTTAGCCATGCAGCCATGGCAGCACGGGCCTTTAATAGGGAAACTAGGATACAGGCCAACCTTATACAAGTGAAAGAATTGTACAGCTTTGGTCAGCAGCGTAGCCTGAAAGCCTCACCAGCGAGGTCAAGTATGAGTCTAGTATCCATTGCCATCATCGGGGCCGGAATGGCCGGACTGTCCGCCGCTGATGCGCTACACAATGCCGGAATGGCCGTTCAGTTGTTTGATAAAAGCCGTGGCAGCGGCGGACGCATGGCCAGTAAACGCACTGATAGCGGCGTGCTGGACATGGGCACTCAGTATTTCACGGCCCGTGATCTACAGTTCCAAGCGGCGGTGCGCGGCTGGCAGGCCCGAGGCTGGGTGGCAGAATGGTCGCCGCGCCTCTATCAGGCCCGTCATGGCCAGCTTAGCCCTTCAGCCGATGAACAAACCCGCTGGGTGGGTGTGCCCCATACCAGCGCCATCACCCGTGGTTTGCTCGGTGAGCTGCCCATCCACTTTGCCTGCCGCATCACCGAGGTGTTTCGTGGCCCCAGCCATTGGACATTGCAAGACGCCAACGGTCAGAGCTATGGCCCCTTTAGCCATGTGATTGTCGCCACGCCTGCCCCACAGGCCAGCACCCTACTGGCCGCTGCGCCTATACTGGCTAGCACCGCTGCCAATGTGCAGATGGAACCAGTGTGGTCGGTAGCCTTGGGCTTTGATACGCCGCTGGCCACTCCGCTGGAAGGCTGCTTCGTGCAAGAGGGGCCGCTGGAATGGCTGTCGCGGGATTTGGGTAAACCCAGCCGGGATAATTCGTTAGACACTTGGGTGCTGCAAGCTAGCGGCGCTTGGACGCGCCAACACCTTGATCTGCCTAAAGAAGCGGTCATTGAGCAGCTTAGCCAAGCCTTTGCCGAGTGGCTGGGGGATAGCTTGCCCACCGCTAGCTTCACGTTGGCCCATCGCTGGCTGTACGGACGCACCCTTCAGCCTCACGCATGGGGCGCACTGGGTAATGCGGGGATTGGCCTGTATGCCTGCGGCGATTGGTGCTTATCTGGGCGGGTCGAGGGTGCTTGGCTGAGTGGCCAAGAGGTAGCGCGGCGCATTCTGCTGGAAATCTAAGGATAGTCAGTCAAAAACTTATACATTATTCTCTAGTTGTATAAGTTTTTTAACCATGAGGCCTGCCATGTTTAGCCATCTTCCTCCGATCAAGATTGCCATCAGCGCCTGTCTGCTTGGTCATTCGGTGCGCTTTAATGGCGGGCACAAAGAATCGCAACTCTGTACCCAAACCCTAGCTCAGCACTTTGCCTTTATCCCGGTGTGCCCAGAGGTGGCCATTGGCTTAGGCACGCCGCGCGAACCCATTCGTTTGGTCGGCGACCCGGCTGCACCCAAAGCCATTGGTACGGTACACCGCGAGCGGGATGTCACTCAGCCTTTGGCGCAGTATGGCCAACAGATGGCCGCTGCCCTGACCGGCATCAGCGGCTATATCCTGATGCAAAAGTCGCCGTCTTGTGGGATGGAGCGGGTTAAGGTCTATCAGGAGAATGGCTATCCGGCGGGCGGTGCGGCGGGTGTTTACACCCAAGCCTTTGCACAGGCCAATCCCGATCTGCCCATGGAAGAAGATGGCCGCCTCAATGATCCGGTGCTGCGGGAAAACTTTCTGGTGCGGGTATTTGCTCACGCGCAATGGCAACAACTGCTGCACAGCGGCTTGACCCGCCAAAGCGTGCTGGATTTCCACACCCGCTATAAATTCCAACTGTTGGCCCATGATCCGGCGCAATACAAAGTCCTAGGCCGACTGCTGGCAGAGATTGGCTTGCATCCCATTCAGGAAATAGGCGCGCATTACTTCAGCCACTTTATGCGCGCCCTGAAAAAACCGGCCACGCGCGGCACTCACAGCAATGCTTTGCAGCACCTGTCCGGCTACCTGAAAGATCATCTAGACAGCCCCGACCGGCAGGAAATCCACCAGCTCATCGGCCAATACCGACAAGGCCAAGTACCGCTGGTGGTGCCCTTGACCCTGCTTAAGCATCACCTGCGCCGCCATCCTGAGCCCTACTTGGCCCATCAAGCCTATTTGCAGCCCTACCCGGAAAGCCTGAGCCTACGCAACGCCATCTAGCCGTCTGCCCTGCCGAGACTCACCATGCCCCTGCAATTACTCTGGCTGCGTAGCGACCTGCGTAGTCGCGATAACACCGCCCTGCACGCAGCCCTTGCTGCGGGGCCAACCCTTGCGCTCTACCTGATCACGCCTAAGCAATGGCAGGCCCATCAGGATGCGCCCTGTAAGGTGGATTTTTGGCGGCGCAATCTAGCCGAGCTTTCCACAAGCCTAGCCGCCCTGAATATCCCGCTGCTGATTGGTCAGCTAGATGATTGGCAAGCTGTCCCAGACTTTCTGAGCGCCCTTTGTCACAGGCACAACATCCGCGCGGTGCATGTCAACGAAGAATACGGCGTTAACGAAACGCGCCGTGATCAAGCCGTGCAGGCTGCCCTAGCGGCACAGGGCATTCCGCTGCACCGCTATCTGGATCAGCTATTTTTTGCGCCGGGTAGCCTGCTTAACAAAAGCGGCGGCTACTTTCAGGTCTACAGCCAGTTTCGCAAAGTCTGCCATGCGCGCTTGGCTGCTGAGCTGCCGAGGGTTCTACCCGAGCCCACTCCTCAAGCGCCGCTCAAGATTGCCAGCGATCCGCTGCCCGAGAGTATTTCAGGCTTTGCTGTCCCGGATGCCCGCTTGCAAAGCTACTGGCCCGCTGGAGAGCAAGCGGCGGCCCAGCGTTTAGAAGGGTTTGTCGAGGAGCACCTAGCCTTCTACCAAGCTGAGCGCGATTTTCCGGCGCGTCGCGGTACCAGTAAGCTATCGGCCTATTTGGTGGCAGGCGTGCTATCGCCGCGCCAATGTTTGCAGGCTGCGCTGCGCCTGAGCGAGGGCCGTTTCACTACAGACAATCCCGGCCTCATCACCTGGATTGACGAGCTGCTGTGGCGCGAGTTTTACCGGCACATCCTGCACGCCCACCCGCGTCTGTCCATGGGCCGCGCCTTCAAAGCTGACACAGAGGCCTTGGCGTGGCGAGAGGCTCCAGAAGAACTCGCGGCTTGGCAACAGGGTCGTACCGGCCTGCCCATCGTCGATGCCGCCATGCGCTGTCTGCTGGCCACCGGCTGGATGCACAATCGGCTGCGGATGATTGTGGCCATGTTCCTCAGTAAAAACCTGCTCATCGACTGGCGCGAGGGTGAGCGCTGGTTTATGCAGCATCTGATTGACGGCGATTTGGCGCAGAACAACGGTGGCTGGCAGTGGAGCGCCTCCACGGGGACGGATGCGGTGCCCTATTTTCGGCTGTTCAACCCCATCACCCAGTCGGAAAAGTTTGATCCAGAGGGGCGTTTTATCCGTCAGTGGCTGCCTGAATTAGCAGGGTTGAACAATAAAGATATTCACAACCCTTCGGCCTTGGGTGGGCTGTTTGGGCTTGCTGACTACCCAAGGCCGATGGTTGATCTGGCTAAAAGCCGCGAGCGGGCTTTGAGGGCGTTTCAGGGACTGTCGAAGGGCTAGGCTTGAGGGGGATACTGTCAACAGCAGCCGTACTATGGCGCTAATTATTGGCCAGAATGGCTGAATACTGTTGCCCAAACACCGAGTAAAGCCCCCCATGTTCAGCCGCTACCCAGACCAAGCCAAGAAAAGAACAAAGCTGGCTGCATTGGGATTGGTTTTTTCCCTCTGTGCGGCTGTCATGGCATGGATGGACATCGGTGTAGCGGCAGCGGTGAGCCTTAGCTTCGGCGGCCTCTTGTTGGGCATAGCGATTTTTCTAAGCCATGCCGGTTTTGCTAAATGTGAAAAAGCCATCGCACGGCTGGCTCCCTTTATTGATTTGTTAGATCTTTTCTGACGGGTGAGACAGGTGGCTATCTCACAAAGCAACTGCCCCACAAAACCCATTAAAATCGCCCCCTTGCCTTATCAGTCGGGGAACAGCATGGCTCAGTTATTAAAAACCACAGCGGTCGCGGTGATAGGCGCAGGCCCCGCCGGGCTGATGGCTGCCGAGGTACTGAGCCAAGCGGGCTTGTCGGTGGCGGTGTTTGAGGCTATGCCCTCGGTGGGGCGTAAGTTTTTGCGCGCGGGTATCGGTGGCCTCAACCTGACCCATGCCGAGCCCTTTGCTGACTTCCTCAGCCGCTATGCGGAGCGCACTGAACTGCTACGTCCTTTGCTGGAGGCCTTTCCTCCGCAGGCGCTGCGCGATTGGGCGCAAGGGCTGGGCATTGACACCTTTGTCGGCAGTTCCGGGCGGGTGTTCCCCACTGACATGAAGGCCGCGCCCTTACTGCGGGCATGGTTGCGTCGCCTGCGTGAGCAAGGCGTAAGCCTGCATCCCCGCCACCGTTGGCAAGGCTGGAATGCTGAAGGCCAGTTGCTGTTGGATAGCCCCGATGGCCTGCAGTCCATTCAACCGGCGGCTACGCTATTGGCCTTGGGGGGCGCAAGCTGGCCGCAGCTCGGCTCAGATGGGGCTTGGGTCAAGCTGTTGAGTGCCGAACAGATCGCCATTGCTCCCTTGCGTCCGGCTAATTGCGGTTTTGAGGTGGAAGGCTGGAGCCCTTATCTGCAACAGGGTTTTGCTGGGATGCCGCTGAAGAACATCAGCCTGTCACTGACCGCTCAGCCTCCACGCAAGGGTGAAGCTATCCTCACTCAGCATGGCCTAGAGGGCAGTTTGATTTATGCCCTGTCTGCGCCGATCCGCCACGCCATCGAAGATGACGGACAGGCCGTGTTACAACTGGATCTGCTCCCCGACCGTTCACTCGCTCAGGTGATAACGGCCGTCAGCCAAGCGCGGGGCAGCCAATCACTGAGTAGCCATCTAAAACGTCAGCTCAAACTCGAAGGCGTTAAGACTGCCCTACTGCATGAGCTGACTAGTCCCGAACAGCGCCAACAGCCCGCATCCTTAGCCGCCGCGCTGAAAAACCTGCCCATCCGCCTGATCAGGCCGCGCCCGCTGGCTGAAGCCATCAGCAGCGCAGGCGGCGTGCCCTTCGAGGCACTGGACGAGCAACTCATGCTCCGTCAGCGCCCCGGGGTGTTCTGCGCCGGAGAAATGCTCGATTGGGAAGCCCCCACCGGCGGCTACCTGCTGAGCGCCTGCTTTGCCACAGGCTACGCCGCTGGACGGGGCATACAGCACTGGTTACAACGGCAGTCAGGTAGCGATGATCACATGGGAGGCCTTGATCAGCGCGGTACAGGGCTGACCGGGCGCTAACCCCAGCTCGGCGATGCTCTCATTGGTGATCATAGCGGTTAGGGTGCGATCGCCGGGCAAATGCAGCTTCACCTCACTGTTGATGGGGCCGGGGATGATGGCCACCAGCTTGCCGCGCAACTGGTTACGGGCGCTGATGCGAATCTCCGGGTCAGGCGAGAGCAGCACAAAGCTGGCCTTGATCAGCGCCATGGCATCCTTACCCGGTGAGAGCTGCATTTCATCCACGCAATCGCTGCTGATGGTGGCGACAATTTCCAAGCCGCGTCCCACATCCAAGACAATGCTGCTGTTAATCGCCCCGTTTTCGATGCTCTTGATCCGTCCGTGAAACTGATTGCGCGCGCTGGTCTTCATGGCGATGGCTTTGAGCAGGCGATCAATGTCCTCAAAATGCTCGATGCCCTGTGCCACTCTGGCCATATAACGCTCATACTCGCTCTGCATGCGTCGCCACGTCCGCACCGTATCGCGGCCAAAGTCGGTCAGCCGCGTGCCGCCTTCCTGACCACCGGCTGAGCACACTACCAGCGGGCGCTCTGAGAGATTATTCATGGCATCCACCGCATCCCAAGCCGCTTTGTAACTGAGTTTGATCTGCTTGGCCGCGCGGCTGATGGAGCCTGTGCTCTCGATTTGCTCCAGCAGCTCAAGGCTTCGGTTAGTCAGATAGGCCTTATCCCCCTCATCGGGCCAGAGGTATCCCTCACTCGCGTGCAATGACGATTGATGCCTATGGGACATGAAATGCCCTCGCCTCAGGTGGTGTTATCAAAGGGGCTCTGCAAAAAAACGACCAATCTGTGCAATGTTCCGCGAAGACTTACAAATCAGTCATTTGCATGCGCTACAGAGCCTTGCTCGCCTGTAGTGGAACTGACGATTCAAAATTATGTATGTCGTATTGTATATAACGATACAAGGCTAAAATCGGTAAAACCGACAGATTGCGCGAAAAAGGCGACCTTGAGCCCCGGATCGGCCTGTGCGATGCTGATGTTGTAATAAAGCAGACATTCAGACCCACAAGTCCTGTTCGTGACAGGTCATAGGAGGGCGCTTTATGCTTAATCAATTGATATACAAAGACTTCTAACCAAAACTGATGCGTGGCATGTGGGTTGCAGGGATAATCGTTACTAGGTTGTTCAAGCAACTGCCAAAGCTGAGGAGACACACCGATGATTACTCTGACAGACAGCGCACAAGCGGCCATTAGTCGCTTCATGAGCAACATGAACAAACCGATTGCAGGGCTGCGCGTTCGCGTTGAAGGCGGCGGCTGTTCCGGCCTCAAATACAGCCTCAAGCTGGAAGAGAGCCTCAGTGAAGGCGATCAGCAATTTGATTGCGGCAGCCTGGTTCTGCTGGTTGATGAAGCCAGCGCGCCCCTGCTGAACGGCGTGATCATGGATTTCGTCGAAAACGTTGAAGGCAGCGGTTTTACTTTCACCAACCCGAATGCCACCAATAGCTGTAGCTGCGGCAAGTCCTTCGCCTGCTAGCCACCATAAGGTCGCCGGCAGGACCGGCACCCGCCAAAAGAAAGACTTACCGGGAGATTAAGCCGTTATGTGGGATTATTCGGAAAAAGTAAAAGAGCACTTCTACAACCCGAAAAACGCTGGAGCGGTTGCCGACGCCAACGCCATTGGTGACGTAGGCTCGCTCAGCTGCGGTGATGCACTGCGCCTGACCCTGAAAGTCGATCCTGACACCGACATCATTCTGGACGCCGGTTTCCAGACCTTTGGTTGCGGCTCGGCCATTGCTTCCTCCTCAGCCCTGACTGAAATGGTCAAAGGCCTGACCCTCGACGACGCCCTGAAAATCAGCAACCAAGACATCGCTGATTTCCTCGACGGTCTACCGCCGGAAAAAATGCACTGCTCGGTCATGGGCCGCGAAGCCCTGCAAGCCGCCATTGCCCACTATCGGGGCGAAGAGCTGGAAGATGACCACGAAGAGGGCGCGCTGATCTGTAAATGCTTCGCCATCGACGAAGTCATGGTGCGTGACACCATCCGCGCTAACAAGTTGTCCAGCATTGAAGATGTGACCAACTACACCAAAGCCGGTGGTGGTTGCTCAGCCTGTCATGAAGGCATCGAGCGCATTCTGGGCGAAGAGATGGCCGCGCGTGGCGAGATTTTCGTCCCGGCCCCAACCCGCGCCAAAGCCGCTGTTAAGCGTATGCCCTCGCCGCCGGTTGCCGAAGCCGCCACTGCGCCCATCAGCAGCCCAGAGCCGGAGCCCGCTCCTGCGCCTTCCGCTGCACCCAAGATGACGACGCTGCAGCGCATCCGCCGCATCGAAACCGTGCTGGAATCGATCCGCCCAACCCTGCAACGCGATAAAGGCGATGTTGAGCTGCTCGATGTGGAAGGCAAAAACATCTACGTTCGCCTGACCGGAGCCTGCATGGGTTGCCAAATGGCCAGCATGACCGTGAGCGGCATTCAGCAAAAACTGATTGAAGACCTCGGCGAGTTCGTCAAAGTCATTCCGGTCAGTGGCCAGCACACAGGGGTATAACGATGCTCAATGTCTATCTGGACAACAACGCCACCACTCGGGTGGATGATGAAGTCGTACAGGCCATGCTGCCCTTCTTCACTGAGCAGTTCGGTAACCCCTCCTCCCTGCACAGCTTCGGCAATCAGGTAGGTCTGGCCCTGAAAGGTGCCCGTCAGAGCGTACAAAAGCTGCTGGGCGCGGAGCATGATTCCGAGATCATCTTCACCTCGTGCGGCACTGAGTCGGACTCCACGGCTATTCTGTCCGCTCTCAAGGCTCAGCCTGAGCGCAAGACCATCATCACCACCGTGGTCGAGCACCCTGCAGTACTGACCCTGTGCGATTACTTGGTCACCGAAGGCTACACCGTACACAAGCTGCCGGTGGACAAAAAAGGCCGTCTGAACCTCGACGAATACGCCAAGCTGCTGACTGAGGATGTGGCCATCGTCTCGGTGATGTGGGCGAACAACGAGACTGGCACCCTGTTCCCCGTGCTGGAAATGGCGCAAATGGCTGACGAAGCCGGCATCATGTTCCACACTGACGCGGTGCAAGCGGTTGGCAAAGTGCCCATCGACCTGAAGAATAGCGCCATCCACATGCTGTCGCTGTCCGGTCACAAGCTGCATGCGCCCAAAGGTGTTGGCGTGCTGTATCTGCGCCGTGGTACGCGCTTCCGTCCGCTGCTGCGCGGTGGTCATCAGGAGCGTGGACGGCGTGCCGGTACTGAAAACGCCGCCTCCATCATTGCCATGGGCGTTGCGGCTGAACGTGCCCTGACCTTCATGGAGCACGAAAACACCGAGGTTAAGCGCCTGCGCGACAAACTGGAGAGCGCCATTCTGGCCGCTGTGCCTCACTCCTTTGTTACCGGCGACCCGGACAACCGTCTGCCCAATACCGCCAACATCGCATTTGAGTACATCGAAGGCGAGGCCATTCTGCTATTACTGAATAAGGTGGGTATTGCCGCGTCCAGTGGTTCGGCTTGCACCTCTGGCTCCTTGGAGCCTTCGCATGTGATGCGTGCCATGGACATTCCCTACACGGCTGCCCACGGCTCGGTGCGTTTCTCCCTGTCGCGCTACACGACAGAAGAGGAAATCGAGCATGTTATCCGTGAAGTTCCGCCCATCGTGGCGCGTCTGCGCAAGCTGTCGCCCTACTGGAGTGGCAACGGCCCAGCACAAGATCCTGGTAAGGAGTTTGCGCCCGTTTACGCTTAATCCAATACGCCAAGCCTTCACGCGGGAGGAAGCATGACCCACGTTATCATTGACGATACCACCCTGCGGGATGGCGAACAGAGCGCCGGGGTTGCATTCAACGCTGAGGAAAAAATCAGCATTGCGCGCGCCCTAGCCGAGTTAGGCGTGCCTGAGTTGGAGATTGGTATCCCCAGCATGGGCGAGGAAGAGCGTGAAGTCATGCGGGCCATTGTCGGCCTTAAATTGCCTTCGCGTTTATTGGCATGGTGTCGCCTCTGCGATGTGGATTTGCAGGCGGCGCGTCAGACCGGCGTCAGCATGGTTGATCTGTCGCTGCCCATCTCCGATTTGATGCTCAAGCACAAGCTGGGGCGCGATCGGGACTGGGCCTTGGCCGAAGTATCGCGATTGGTCAGTGATGCGCGGATGGCTGGACTTGACGTCTGTCTTGGTTGCGAAGATGCCTCACGGGCGGACATCGAATTTGTGGTGCGCGTGGGAGAAATCGCCCAGAAAGCCGGTATTCGGCGTCTGCGTTTTGCGGACACCGTGGGCATCATGGAGCCCTTCAGCATGCTGGAGCGCTTCCGCTTTTTGCGCGCGCGGCTGGATCTGGAGCTGGAAGTCCATGCTCACGATGACTTTGGTCTAGCCACGGCCAACACCCTTGCGGCGGTGATGGGCGGCGCTACGCACCTTAATACCACCGTCAACGGTTTAGGTGAGCGCGCGGGAAATGCCCCCCTTGAGGAATGCGCCTTGGCGCTGAAAAACCTCTATGGCATCGATACCGGCATCGACATCCTCGGTATTCCGGCCATTTCGGCCTTGGTCGAAAAAGCCTCGGGTCGGAAAGTAGCTTGGCAAAAAAGCGTCGTAGGCGCGGGCGTCTTTACCCATGAGGCCGGAATCCACGTGGATGGCCTGTTGAAATACCGGGGCAACTACGAAGGCCTCAATCCTGACGAGCTAGGCCGTTCGCACAGTTTAGTCTTGGGCAAGCACTCTGGCGTGCATATGGTCAAAACCAGCTATCAAGCCCTTGGCATTGAGCTGAATGACGCGCAAAGTCAGATACTCTTGGGACGGATACGCACCTTCTCTACCTGCACAAAACGCAGCCCGGAACCTGACGAGCTGCAAGACTTTTACCGCCAGCTCACCGGTGACAACACATCGGATCTGGTCACAGGGGGTATGGCATGAGCCTGTTTTCTGAATGGCGTGATGACATCCGCTGCGTTTTCGAACGCGATCCGGCAGCACGCTCCACCCTTGAAGTGCTGACCACTTATCCCGGCGTGCATGCCATCATGATCTACCGCCTAGGCCATCGTCTTTGGCAGAGCGGCTGGCGCTACCCGGCACGCGTTATCTCCTTTATTGGACGTTTTTTGACCAATGTGGACATCCATCCCGGTGCCACCATTGGCGCGCGTTTTTTCATCGACCACGGTGCCTGTGTGGTGATTGGTGAGACCGCCGAAATCGGTAAGGACGTCACCCTGTACCACGGCGTTACCCTAGGCGGCACTAGCTGGCGCAAAGGCAAGCGCCATCCCACGCTGGAAGACGGCGTACTGGTGGGCGCGGGCGCAAAAATCCTCGGCCCCATCACCATAGGCGCGAATGCCCGTGTAGGTGCCAATTCGGTGGTGGTTGCCGATGTGCCTATGGGTTGCACGGTGGTGGGGATTCCCGGCAAAGTGGTCAAACTGCGCGAAGCAGGCGAAGTGAACCCCTATGGTATCGACCTTGATCACCACCTGATCCCAGATCCTGTCGGCAAGGCCATCGCCTGCTTGCTGGAGCGCATCGATCAGCTGGAAAAGAAGCTCGAAACCGGCGAGCCCGTCGCGGCGGGTACTCAACAAGAGTTCTACGCAAGCTGCAATGCCGATAACAGTATCTGCGAAGAAAGCTGTGGCGGTGGTGCCAGCTTGGTCAAGGTTCCTGCGGCCACTGCTAGCCCACGGCGCAGCGGCACCCTAGTGGACTGACAACGAGGAATGGCCATGGATCTACAGGATTTTGACGGCTCCGGCCTTTATTTTGATGATCCACTGGCCCCTGACGTAGCCAGCCTACTTAGCCAAGCCAGCGAAGATTATGCTCAGGGCACGGCTGAACAGTCTCTGCTTGCTGCCGAAGCTTTAGCCCCCGATAATCTGACTGTAATGGTAGGTTTATACCGCTTTTACTACTACCAACACCGCTATCAAGATGCCCTGAATATCGCCGAGCGCGTCATGGGTATTTTGACCCTGCGGTTGGCGCTCCCTGAGCACTGGAGCCAGCTTAACCCCGGACATCTTCCGGCAGCGGCACAACAGGGCATGGGGCTGCTGCGCTTTTACCTGCTCGCGCTCAAGGGTGCAGGCTATCTCAATCTGCGTTTGGGGCGTTTTGAGCAGGGCAAGACCATGTTGCTGAAGGTCGCCGAGTTGGATGCGGACAATCGGCTAGGGGCTAAGCTCCTGCTGGATGTCCTTAATGCGCATAACGCCGACATTCTTATTTTCCCCACTGCGGAGATACGACCATGACCGTACAAGGCTTTTCACCCGATTCCGAGCTGACCATGGACGAAGCCATGGAAGAACTGGTGTCCGCTGAAGACTTCCTCGATTTCTTCCAAGTGCCTTTTGAGCCCACCGTGGTACAGATTAACCGCCTGCACATCATGCAGCGTTACCACGACTATCTGGTCAAAGCCGGCGATCTTGACGCCCATGAAGAAGCCGCGCGTTATGCCATCTACCAACAGTTGCTGGCCCGCGCCTACACCGATTTTGTCGAGTCTGATGCTCTGACTGAAAAGGTCTTCAAAGTCTTTAAGCGCAACGATCCAAAATCGACCTTTGTGCCCATCGAACAACTGCTGGGTTAATTCCCCGCTACGCAAGGAGAAGTCCTGATGCCCCTGCCGCGCTATGATTATGGCGAAGCCGTTCGGCTAATCCGCAACGTCCGTAATGACGGAACCTATCCGGGCATGGACACCGGCACTCTGCTGATCAGGCGCGGCTCTGTGGGCTATGTCACTGATGTCGGTACCTTCTTGCAGGATCAACTGATCTACAGTGTTAATTTTATGGAACAAGGCCGCATTGTCGGCTGCCGGGAAGAGGAGCTGATTCTAGCCTCCGATCCCTGGATTCCTAACCTGTACGAATTCCGTGACATGGTGGCCACCATGCATAGCCTCGCCCTACGCGGCGAGGTCATCGTGGAAAAAGACCAAGAAGGCCAAATACTGAAAGTGCTGCGCGATCTGCCAGAAGGCATGGGCATTCAATACCATGTGCATTTTGGCAATGGGTTGCTGCTTCAAGTGCCTGAGAAGAGTCTGCGGTTGGTCGCCTCCCAAACCGGCCTTATTGATGCCATAGAGGAAGAGGACCCACTAGATGACTGACGAGCGCCTGAACGACGCGGGCAGCCGCTACCGCCTGCTAAAAGTCGCCCTTGAGCAATTCAGTTGCGAGCCTGCGGCCCTTAATGACGAACAAGCCCAGCAAGCCCAGCGTATTGTGGCCCGTCAGCTACGGATTGAGCAGGCCGTGCTGCACAGCGAAGAAGCCATCGGCGTCATCCTCTCCGAGGCGCAGCTGGAAAATGCCTTGCACAGTATTCGCAGCCAGTACGAAACCCCCGAAGCCTTTGCGCTAGCCCTTGAAAATCAGGGTTTGGACACCGAGCAACTGCGTGCCGTGCTGGCTGTCGATCTAAAGGTTGAGACTGTACTGGAGCGCATCTGCGCTGGCCTACCGGAGATTAGCGACGAGGTAATACAGCAGTATTACAACGCCAACCTTGAGCGTTTTACCCGTCCGGCGATACGCCGCACCCGGCATATCCTCATCACCATCAACCCTGAGTATCCGGAAAATACCCGCGAGGCCGCACGCGCGCGCATTGACGGCATTCGCCAGCGGCTACAGGGTAAACCCCATACCTTCGATCAGTTGGCCATGAAGCACTCCGAGTGCCCTACGGCTGTGGAGGGTGGGCTGCTGGGTGATGTAACCCCCGGTAAACTCTATCCAGAATTGGACGAATACCTGTTCACGATGGAAGCCAGACAATTAAGCCCTGTGCTGGAGTCACCCATAGGTTTTCACCTATTGTGGTGCGAAGCAGCCAGCCCCGGCGGCCTAACCCCTCTAGAAGAAGTTCAACCGCGTCTTCGCGAGTGGCTGCACTCCCGACAGCAACAGATACATCAGCGGGAATGGCTGAAAGCGCTGCTGCAACAACACGCCTCTCTGGAGAAACAGGCCCATGGCTGATAACGAAACCCCACGCTGCTCCTTTTGCGGCGTCGAGAAAAGTCCGACGGTCCCACTCATTGCTGGTAATGAGGGGCGTATCTGTGAAGCCTGCGTCAAGCTGGCTCACCAAGTGGTCAACAGCTGGGGACAGCGGCGCAAAAGCCAAGAAATGGCCCCGCAACTGCGCACGCCTGCTGAATACAAACGCCACCTTGATGAGTCGGTCGTCGGGCAAGAAGCCGCCAAAGAAACCTTGGCCGTGGCCGTCTATAGCCACTACCTGCGCCTGCTCAACTGCAATCAGGACCCGGTCTGCCAGCTTAGCGAACAAGTCGAGCTGGAAAAGTCCAACATCCTGATGGCGGGCCCCTCTGGCACGGGTAAAACCCTGCTGGTGCGCACTTTGGCGCGGATTCTCGGCGTGCCCTTTGCCTCGGCTGATGCCACTACCCTGACCCAAGCCGGTTACGTGGGCGACGACGTGGACAGCATCATTGCCCGCCTGCTCGATGCCGCGGGTGGCGATGTGCAGCAAGCCCAATGGGGTATCGTCTACATCGACGAAGTGGACAAGCTGGCTAAGCGTAGCGGCGGCGGCACGGCTGTACGGGATATTTCCGGTGAAGGCGTGCAACAAGCCCTGCTGAAAATGGTCGAAGGCAGCGAAGTACGCATCAGCAAATCGGGTCGTAAAAACGATCACGGTGAAGAGCTGGTGGTGGATACCCGCAACATCCTGTTCATTGCGGGTGGTGCATTCCCCGGCTTGGAAGCGCTGGTGTCCAGCCGCATTCAGCCCAAAGATACCGCCATTGGTTTCCACGCTCAGCACCGCCCCAAAGCGCCCTCCATCAACGAGCTGCTGGCCTCCCTGCTGCCCGATGACCTGCATGAGTTCGGTCTGATTCCGGAGTTCATTGGCCGCTTCCCCATCATCACCTTCCTGCAAGAGCTGGATCATGCCACCTTGCTGCGCATTCTCACCGAGCCGCGCAATGCACTGGTTAAACAGTACAAACAACTGTTTGCCTACCAAGGTGTTGCGCTGGATATCACCGATGAGGCGCTGAACTACATTGCCGATCAAGCCCTGCTGCGCAAAACTGGCGCACGCGGTTTACGTGCCGTGCTAGAGGCCGCTTTGCAACGCACCATGTTTGATATGCCCTCCCTGCCACAACTGCGCCGTTGCACGCTGACGCTGGCGGAGCGTGAAGGTGAAGGTACGAAGTTAGAAGTGCTGCGTCACATGGCGGATGAGGAAACTGAAACACTCCTTGAGCAAGATAAGCCAGGCTTCCAAGCAGCCATTGATGCCGCTGAAAGCTCACTGATGGGCTAATGAATCAGGGTCGGTCTGGGGCAGTCCTCAGACCGACCACTGAATATGTGACCTAGGTCTGGTAGTGACAGGCTTTCGCAACAGAAGTGTTTTATCTTATTTTTTCAATCAGTTATGCTTGCCGCCCAGTGGCTTAGGCTCTGGGCTTCAGTCATTCGTCGGTCAGCTTTGCGTATGCCTCGAAGCTGGCATTTCCTAAAATGAATCTCACGCTGCATTGTTGCAGCGCAGTCAGAGGTAGGTTATGGCCAAGATTGGACTCTTCTTCGGCAGCAACACCGGGAAAACCCGCAAAGTTGCCAAATCGATCAAAAAACGCTTTGATGATGAAACTATGGCTGATGCCATCAACGTCAACAAATCCAGCGCTGATGACGTTGCTCAGTACCAGTTCCTGATTTTCGGTACTTCCACACTGGGCGAAGGCCTGCTGCCCGGTCTGTCCGCTGACTGCGAAAACGAAAGCTGGGAAGAATTCCTGCCACAACTGGAAGGCGTTGACTTCACAGGCAAAACCGTTGCTCTGTTCGGTCTGGGTGACCAAGTCGGCTACTCCGAGAACTTCTTGGATGCCATGGGTGCTCTGTATCAGTTCGTGGTTGAGCGTGGCGCTAAAGTCGTCGGCGCTACCTCCACTGAAGGCTTTGAGTTCGACAGCTCCGAAGCCGTTGTCGATGGCAAATTCGTAGGTCTGGCGCTGGATCTGGATAACCAGAGCGGCCTGACTGACGAGCGCGTTAACAACTGGCTGAAGCAGATCGCTCCTGAGTTCGGTCTGAGCGTCTAAGTCAGTAGTTCCTCCGGCTTAGCCAGAGGACGCTGAAAAACTACCCTGCGACATCGGCATCCTCTGCCAGCCTTCGCAGGGTAGTTTCACAAGGCAGCAAGCCTTGTAGATTGGCGCGATGGCATCAGCTTTCGCCAATACCATCTCCCAATAGCCTCTTTGTTACGGATTGCGCTTCAGCAAGGCCGGTTTCTCACCCTGCGTACGGCTGGGAGCTTGACGCTCCTGACGCTCGAGCTGTTCGAGTTGCTCAAGGCTGGGCAGACGCTCTAGCTTGGACTCCTTGCGAACAATGACGGGCTGCCGCGCGCGTGGCGCAGGTTCTGCTGAGGGGCTTTTCTCAAAGGGCGTCAACTGGCGCTCTTGACCGCCATAAGGCCGAGCCGGTCGGCGCGGGGCCTGCTGGCGCGGCTTATTGGCATTAGCCGAAGGCTTGCCCGGAGCGGAGGGCGTCGGCGACTTAGCTTTGTCTGGGCTACGAGCTGCTGTACTGGCCGTTGAGGCTGGTTTTGCAGCGGCAGCGGGTCGTCCAGAGCCGTTGCGGCGTGCCTGGCCCTTTTGGTTCTGGTAGGGGCTGACATAGTCGACCCGGTTGCCGAAGTTATCCACTTCGTCATCCAGAAACTCTTCCGGGCTACGGTTGGCTGCTTGTTGCACGCGGGTACTAGGGGTTGCTGCTCGGTCGCGGCTTACTGCTGGCGCAGTAGCTGAAGCGGGCTTGCCTTTGTGGTTATCGCGGCTTGGGCGGCGGGCTTGGGCGCTGTCGCCACGCTCCTGCGCTTTAGGTGCGCTCCCGGCGCGAGGCGCTGGGCGTGGTTTGCGCTCGCGGCGTTCACCGGCATCATCAGCAGGACGGGTTTCTTTTTCGATCTCGATGGTGCTGCTGTCAAAGCCCATCAAGTTGCCATCAGGGATTTTCCGTTGGATCAGCCGCTCAATGTTACGCAGCAGCTTCTCTTCATCGGGTGAGACCAGCGAGATAGCTTCCCCGCCACGTCCCGCGCGACCAGTACGGCCAATGCGGTGTACGTAGTCTTCTTCGACGTTAGGTAGCTCAAAGTTGACCACATGGGGCAGTTGGTCGATGTCCAAACCACGCGCGGCGATGTCGGTGGCTACCAGAATACGAATCTGGTTTTCTTTGAAGTCAGCCAAGGCGCGGGTACGGGCATTTTGGCTTTTGTTGCCGTGGATGGCAGCCGCTGGCAAGTTGTGCTTGTCCAGATACTCGGCCAGCCGGTTGGCTCCGTGTTTGGTACGGGTGAACACCAGTACCTGATTCCAGTTGCCTGTGGAGATCAAGTGAGCCAGCAGCGCGCGCTTATGGCCTGCGGCCAAACGGTAAACATGCTGCTCGATGCGCTCGACGGTGGTGTTCGGCGGCGTAACCTCGATGCGTTCCGGGTCATGCAGCAGCTTGTTGGCTAGGGTGAGGATGTCGTTGGAGAAGGTCGCAGAGAACAGCAGGTTCTGCCGCTTGTGTGGCAGGCGAGCCAGCACCTTCTTAACGTCGTGGATAAAGCCCATATCCAGCATGCGGTCGGCTTCATCCAGCACCAGAATTTCTACGTGGGATAAGTCCACGCTGCCCTGTCCCGCCAAATCCAGCAGACGGCCGGGGCAGGCCACCAACACATCCAGCCCTTGGGCCAGTGCTTTGATTTGTGGGCTCATGCCGACGCCGCCGAAAATGCAGGCGCTTTTCAGCGGCAATTGGCGGGCGTACAGGCGGAAACTGTCGTGCACTTGAGCAGCCAGTTCCCGGGTGGGGGTCAGTACCAGTACGCGCACCTGACGGGGCGTGTGGCGACTGTTGTTGTTCGGTAGGCCGCCCGGAAAGAGCAGCTCCAAGACCGGCAGGGCGAAGCCGCCGGTTTTTCCGGTGCCGGTCTGCGCGGCTACCATCAGGTCACGTTTTTGCAACACGGCGGGAATGGCCCGCTGTTGCACTGGAGTGGGCTGGGTATAACCGGCAGCCTCGACGGCACCGGCTAAGGCCTCGGAGAGACCGAGGGAGGCAAAGGACATGCGTGATCCTGTCGTGTAGGGGGCCGTAGGCCCAAGGACGATCATGCCTGACTGGAGTGACGTGCATCTGGCACGCTATCCCGACCGGTCTTGCCACATAAAGGAGCGGCATCCGGGCGCAAGTCTGGCGGGGAGTGTGAGGCCACGGGTTTGAGGCATCACTGACAAGTGACATTACCACAATTGTCGGGCGGCGTAATTGGCTTTACACAACCCGACAAGGCTAAATGGGGCCTTAACGTGGCAGCCCCAGATTTTTCCAAATAGCCAAACTAGGTTCGGCTTGGTTCAGGGTGTAGAAGTGCAATCCCGGCGCACCGCCTTGTAGCAGGCGCTCGCACATTTGGGTGACCACTTCTTCACCAAAGGCTTGAATGCTGCCCAGATCATCGCCATAGGCTTCTAACTGCTTGCGAATCCAGCGTGGAATCTCGGTGCCGCAGGAGTCCGAGAAGCGCGCCAGCTTGCTGTAGTTGGTGATGGGCATAATGCCGGGCACGATGGGAATCTCTACGCCTAGCTTGCGCACGCGCTCGCAGAAGTAGAAATAGCAATCGGCACTGAAAAAGTACTGGGTGATGGCGCTGTCAGCTCCAGCTTTGGCCTTGCGGGCAAAGTTGAGCAGATCATCTTCCAGATGGCGGGCTTGGGGGTGCATTTCTGGGTAGGCGGCCACTTCGATATGGAAGTGATCGCCGGTTTCGGCACGGATGAACTCGACTAAATCATTAGCGTAGCGTAGATCACCGCTGGCCATGCCCATGCCGGAGGGCAAATCGCCGCGTAGGGCAACGATGCGCCGAATGCCGCCTGCCTGATAGGTGGCCAGCAGGCTGCGCAGTTCGTCCTTGCTGTCGCCGATGCAGGACAGGTGCGGTGCAGCGGGGATTTTCACCTGCTGATCCAGCTCCAGCACCGTATTTAGCGTGCGGTCACGGGTGGAGCCTCCTGCGCCATAGGTGCAGGAAAAAAAGTCGGGCTGATAGCCGGCCAACTGACGCGCAGTGACCAGCAGCTTTTCGTGTCCGGCCTCGGTTTTAGCCGGGAAGAATTCAAAGCTGTAACGGCGTTCAGAGGTGCTCATAGGCAGATCCAAAGGGGCTAGGCTGTCAGGGCCTAAAAGTCCATTGATCGCTTGAGGCGGTAGGCTGAAGGCTAAACGATAAGCTACGCGAGTCGTCTGCCGTTCAGCCTCCAGCCTCTAGCCGTTTTTAGTAGCGGTAGCTGTCCGGCTTGAAGGGGCCGTCAGCCGCTACGCCGATGTATTCAGCCTGCTTGCCGGTCAGACGGGTTACTACGCCGCCAAAGCCTTTGACCATTTCCAGCGCTACTTCTTCATCGAGCTTTTTAGGCAGCACTTCGACGCTGATGCGCGCGGTTTTTTCGGCGGCGGGCAGATCGGCAAAACGTGCACCGTACAGGTGAATCTGCGCCAGCACTTGGTTGGCAAAGGAGCCGTCCATGATGCGGCTTGGGTGGCCTGTAGCATTGCCGAGGTTGACCAAGCGGCCTTCGGCCAGCAGGATCAGGTAGTCGTCATTGTGCGGATCGAAGCCATCCTTGCTGGTGCGGTGAATCTTGTGCACTTGCGGTTTGACCTCTTCCCACGCCCAGTTGGCGCGCATGAAGGCGGTATCAATCTCGTTATCGAAGTGGCCGATGTTGCAGACCACCGCGCGTTTTTTCAGCGCCTTGAGCATGTTGGCGTCACAGACATTGATGTTGCCGGTGGTGGTGACGATCAGGTCGATCTTGCCTAGCAAGGCTTTGTCGATGCTGGCTTCGGAGCCATCGTTCAAGCCATTCAAGTAGGGCGACACCACCTCGAAGCCATCCATGCAGGCTTGCATGGCGCAGATCGGGTCGATTTCGGTGACCTTAACGATCATGCCTTCCTGACGCAGCGATTGTGCCGAACCCTTGCCCACGTCACCGTAGCCGATCACCAGCGCTTGTTTGCCGGACAGCAGGTGGTCTACGCCGCGCTTGATGGCATCGTTCAGGCTATGACGGCAGCCGTACTTGTTGTCGTTCTTGCTCTTGGTCACCGAGTCATTGACGTTGATGGCCGGGACTTTCAGGCTGCCCGCTTTGAGCATGTCCAGTAGACGGTGTACGCCGGTGGTGGTTTCCTCGGTAATGCCGTGGATCTTGTCCAGCATGGCCGGGTATTTCTGGTGGATGATCTGAGTCAGGTCGCCGCCGTCATCGAGAATCATGTTGGCATCCCAGGGCTGACCGTCTTTGAGGATGGTCTGCTCGATGCACCATTCGTATTCCGGCTCGGTTTCACCTTTCCAAGCAAACACCGGGATGCCTGCTGCGGCAATGGCTGCTGCTGCTTGGTCTTGGGTGGAGAAGATGTTGCAGGACGACCAGCGCACTTCTGCGCCCAGCGCTGCCAGTGTCTCGATGAGCACGGCGGTTTGGATGGTCATGTGGATGCAGCCGAGGATTTTCGCGCCCTTGAGGGGCTGCTCAGCGGCGTATTTGCTGCGCATCCCCATCAGGGCAGGCATTTCCGATTCAGCAATGATGATTTCGCGGCGGCCCCAAGCGGCCAAAGAAATATCAGCAACTTTATAGTCAGTAAAAACAGCGCTCATGCAGGGAGTCTCCATGCGTAGTCAGGGTGCAAATGGGCGCCGTTGATGCGTTTGGAAAACGCCCCTCCCGAGCCTGACAGGTCTAGCCTGTTGCAGCGCCCCTCGGGTGGGTGGCGGGCATGCCTCGCGTATGGAGGTCATGTGAAAGCAGCCCATTATAGCGGTAGCCATCGGCGGGCTGTAGTAGCACACGCATCGGCTTTTGCTCGACCATAGGCTGTCATGCAAATCCTAGGTAATCCCTCTATGCTGCAACTTCATCTCATGCAACCTTTTTGAGTGGATTTTCATGAATGATGCACAAGCGCTGAACATGAAGTACAGAAGCCGCAAAATGGTCAAGGGTGAAGACCTCAATGGGGCGGGCACTCTCTTTGGCGGCAAGGCGCTGGCTTGGATTGATGAGGAGGCGGCGATTTACGCCTTCTGTCAGCTTAAGTCGCGTCACTTGGTGACCAAGGCTATGTCGAGTATTGAGTTCAATGCCCCGGCAAGGCAGGGGGATATCATTGAAATCGGTTGCGCGGTGGTTAAGTTGGGTAAAACCTCCATCACCGTGACCTGCAATATGCGCAATAAAACCACTCAGCATGACATCGTTACGGTAGCGGCCATTGTCTTCGTCAACTTGGATGAGCAGGGGCTACCGACGCCCCATGGCATTACTCAGATTCAGCATACCGACTGACTAGGGTGTGACGCTGCGGCCTCTGGTTGAGCTAAGGGGCTTTGGATAGCCTTGGCTCAGGTTTTTCTGATCCCTCTGTCGATGCGATTCTGTTATTTTTTCCTCAGTCTGAGCCTAGGATTTTCTGCCTATGCTCAGGACACCACCGATAGCACGCTGGCCAGTCTGGTGCGCACCAGTTACGTCACTGGCCGCTTGAGTAGCTCAGCCTTTGAGGACAAGCGCATTCTGGCCGCCGCAGAGGACGCTGCCAGCTTTGTGGCCAGCCGGGGCGAGCTACGTGGTGTCTATCTGGAGGCCGCGTTGGTCTGGCTATATCAGTGGCCAGCGTTGTCATCCGCCACTGACATGGAACTGGCCGAGGCCATCCTTGTCCACAGCCGATAATTGTTCAGGACTTCTGCCGTGCGCACTATTTTGCTCTTCGCCGCCACTACTTTGCTCATGCTAGCGACCTGCACCGAGGCGCGCAGTCTGCGGGCTACCAGCAACATGCTGATTCGCGCTACGGATCGCAGCCTCGACTTCACTTCCGACACCACCACCTCGGTTCGGGATATGAAGGTGCTGCTGGCCGCTCGTGACGATGCCGCTGGATTTGTGGCCAGTGAGGGGCGGATTCGCGGCGCGCAACTGGAAGCGGCCTTCATCAGCCTGCGTGAACAGTTCCCTGAGGCCCAGACGGCCAGCGATTTGGCCTTGGCTGAAGCCATTCTCTCCCTGTGATGTGGCTGGGCCGCTGGCTGCTGGCGGCTCTCTTGCTCAGCGCCAGCGCCAGTCATGCAGGATTAAGGCTGAGTCTGGATAGCCAATCCCTCAGCAGCGCTCAGCAACTGGCCAGCCAGCAACTCTTGGATGAAGCCTTAGCCGCATTACCTCCAGCTTTTATCCAGCGCCTTGACCGTGAGATTCCAGTGCATTGGCAGAACGACCTGCCTGATGCAGTCTACGGGCGCGCTACGGCTAGGCGTCTGGAGCTTAATCGTCGTCTGCTGCCTGCCCTCACCGATGGCTCTGCGGCACAGCAGCCCACCGGACGCTGGCACGGCACGCTACGCCGTGAGCTGCTGGCGACACTGCTGCATGAGTTAACCCACCTGTATGACCGCGAACAGCTGTGGAGCCCTGAACAGCGCTGGCAATACAGCCAGTGCAATCAAGGTGCTACCCGGCTTGGAACCATAGGCTTGCCTGAACACTGTCGAGGTAAAACCCAGCGCCAGTTTAGTCTCAGCGATGATCCGCGCTTGCTGGATTTAGCTGGTTGGTCGCAGCGTGTAGGGCAGCGCGGCCAACGCGACAGCGACAACGGCCAGCACGTCCGCAGCCCGGATGCTTATGAACTGCTCAACCCTAAGGAGTTTGTGGCGGTCAATCTGGAGTATTTTCTCCTCGACCCGGAATACGCCTGCCGTCGCCCCTCGTTGCAGCGCTACTTCAGCGCGCATTTTGGCTGGCAACCTGCCGTGCAAAAGCCCTGCGCCAATCCCTATCCCATGCTTAATGCGGGCCGCGACTTTGCCCGCACGCCGCTGTTGCAGTTGAATCCCGCGCAGGTCTACGAGGTGGATTACCTCTTTGCCGAGGCCAACCAAGAGTGGGTCAGCCGCTGGGGTCATAGCATGTTGCGGCTGGTGATTTGTGCCCCGGAGCGCCCCTTAGGGCCTGCTTGTCGTTTGGATTTGGCCCACCATCTGGTGCTGTCGTTTCGGGCCTTTGTCGATGATGTGCAACTGTCCAGTTGGGATGGTTTGGTGGGCGAATACCCTTCACGGCTCTTCGTATTGCCGCTGGATCAAGTCATTGAAGAATATACGCGCATGGAGCTGCGCAGCTTGGTTTCCGTGCCGCTACGTCTATCACGACCCCAGATACAGGCATTGGTAGCGCGCAGCAGCGAACTGCACTGGAGTTACGACGGCACCTACTATTTTCTGTCCAACAATTGCGCGGTAGAAACCCTAAAGCTGCTGCGCAGTGGCACTGAACATCCGGCCTTGGAAAGCCTCGACAGCATCACGCCGGTTGGCCTGCTCGAACTCTTGGAAGCGCGCGGTATTGCTGATCGCCAGCCCCTAGCCGATCCGCGCGAAGCCTTGCGCCTAGGCTATCGCTTCGACTCCTACCGGGAGCGCTACCAAGCCATGTTCGAGGTGCTCAAGGCTCGCCTAGCCATTCCAGACACTGAGCTAGATGACTGGCTTCAGCACAGCGCTCTCGTCCGTCGACCCTGGATTGAACAGGCCGATTTACCGGCCAGCGCCGCGCTGTTGTTGCTGGAGCAAGGTGCTTACTACCAACAACTGCTGCACGCCCGTGATGCGGTGAAGCGCCGTTATCTAAGCGAGCGTGGGCAAGCGGGGCATTCGTTGGATAAAGCCGATGCCGCTCTGCGCGCCTTATTGGCCAACAGTGGCTACCTAAGCCGCCCGGCGGAGCTGCTGGGCAGCAAAGGTTACGGCATTCCGCAGCCCAGTGAAGGCCAGATACTCGAACGCGAAACCGCTCGCCGCCAGCAGCGCCTCAATCAGCTAGGTGAACAGCTTGATCAAGAGATTCGTCAGCTTCTTGAGACGGCGCGCCTTAAGGAATTGCAGGCAGCGGAGCAGAATCTAGCGCTAATCGGCCAGCACCTGCGCGCCCTACACAAGGCCAGTGGCGGTTGGCGTTTGAATGGGCCTGCCTTGCCAGCGCCCTAGTCAGTGCGCCGCCTCATCTGAGTCAGGCTCGTCTTCATCCTCAAGCAGTCCTAGCCATTGCGCCATCACATACTGTGCATCCTCAATGCCCTGCCGCTTTGGCGCTGAGAACAGTTGAATGCTGGCCGCTTCGCCCCATTGCTGTTGGATATCGCGCTGTACCTTAAGCAGAGCATTTTTAGCCGCCCCGAAGGCCAACTTATCGGCCTTGGTCAGCAGAATATGCAAGGGCATTCCCGTGACATTGGCCCAGTCCAACATCATCTGATCAAACTCGGTCAGAGGATGGCGGATATCCATCATCAAAAATACCCCAGCCAGACTGGCACGGCTGCCTAGATAGGCTTCAAGGTGGCGCTGCCAATGCTGCTTGAGGGGAATCGGCACCTTGGCATAGCCATAGCCCGGTAAATCCACCAGCCGCCGCTCCTCATCCAATCGGAAGAAGTTCAACAACTGCGTGCGGCCCGGGGTTTTTGAGGTGCGCGCTAAACTGGCATGGGTCAGGGTGTTCAGCGCACTGGATTTGCCCGCGTTGGAACGCCCAGCAAAGGCGATTTCTCGGCCCTCATCCGCTGGACACTGATCGACCTTGGCGGCACTGATCATAAAAGAAGCCTGTTGGCACAGACCGAGAATCGGGTTTTTCAAAGACATCAGGTATTCCAGTGAAAGGCGGGCGGGGTGCGGCAACGCTTCATTTCCGTTTCAAGGGGGCGAGTATATAATGATGCGGGTTTCATGTGCGCTTCGGTTTGTCAACCAGTCTGGCCATCTCAGGTTAGGCTGGGCCAAGGACTAGCAGATCCTCTGGCTAACGAAGGTGTCGCACGGCGGTGGAAATGGCGGGCGCTCGCGCACGAATAATAATCTTCTTATAAACCTGAATAGCCGTTGGATGAGCTGATGAATAAAATACTCGTGAGTCTGCTGTTGACTCTGGGCATTACCGGCGTGGCCCATGCAGAAGGAAATCCCCAGGCAGGCAAAGATAAAGTTGCCGTCTGTGGAGCCTGTCATGGCATGGATGGTAATAGCCTTGCCCCAAACTTCCCAAAGCTGGCAGGTCAGGGGGAACGTTACCTGCTTAAACAGCTACGGGATATTCGTATCGGTAGTGCCCCGGATGCAGCGGCAGGTAATGGCCGTAAAATTCTGGAGATGACCGGCCTGCTGTCCAGCCTGAGCGATCAGGATCTGGCTGATATCGCCGCCTACTACGCAGGCCAAACCGCCACTGGCGGAGCGGCTAGTCCAGAACTGGCAGCACGCGGTGAGCAGCTGTTCAGGGGCGGAAAGCTAGAGGTGGGCATGCCTGCCTGCACTGGTTGCCATGGCCCCGAAGGCTCAGGTAACGGCCCTGCGGTTTATCCGCGTTTGGCAGGCCAACACGCGACCTATGTCAGCAAACAATTGACTGACTTCCGGGAAGGCAACCGCACCAATGATGGCGACATCATGGTCATGCGTTCCATTGCAGCCAAGCTCAGCAACAAAGATATTGAGGCGCTGGCTAGCTACATCCAAGGATTGCGTTAATCTGCTAGTAACGGGCGGCTTTCTGAGGAGAGCCGCTTTTCTCTCCGTGCTGGATCTGCCCTTCTCCCGCCTCCAGTTTGCTGCTAGAGCGAAGCTTAGTTCTGGATAAAGTCCTACAAAGTGATTTGTGCAATATAGTTGATCACCAAGTATTGGCGACTTATTTTGTGCGGGTAGCGAGCAGTATCACTTGATTGGTATTCGACTGCGCTGAATACTGTTCGTGCCTGCTTGAAAAACTCTGAATATGCAACTTGGCAATTTTTTATATTCAGAAAAATAGTCGGCAGCCATGGCCTATTTCCGACAAGCCTCTATTACTCAATAGTAATTTTAGGCTTTACTGGGTCATTAGTAATGGCAGAGAAGAGCGCCGAAGTTGGTGTCAGATGACTTTGATATCTTTAGTCATGGGCTGTTGGATTAGATTAGGGGGCTGTAAGTGTCGGCTGTAAAGCGGTTGCCTCTTGGCGTGGCCATCAGAATTAGTAGCTTCAAGACTTGCAGGAGTTGGCGCAAGTTATGAACACTGACTCTAAGCTGGCACGTTGTGCAGAAGGACGTCCAACATGAGCTTAACGAAACTCGTCACTATCAGCTTGTCTCTGTCCATAGGGGTTGGTGTGGCTGCTGCAGCAAAACATAAGGGAGTCTTGGGGCTGGCAGGGAGCAGTGAGTTTACTTTAAATGCTGAGTGCCAGCCGGGATGTCGGTTAAGTGTTTCATGGAAAAAATACTAAAGCCCCTAGCATCTTAGATGCTATTTGTAGCGCCAGCATGTTTAGTAAGATGGTAGCTATCTCTTTTTTAATCATTAGCCCCCTCCTCTATTTTAGCTACTATTTAAATTCCCATTTTTGCATGGGGTTAGCTGAAGAGTATGGGCTATCAATGCCTTAAGATATCTTCAGCCTGTTGTTGAATGCGTACTACGTCTGAGCCACAGGCAGGACACACTGCAAACCCCGGTTGTTCTGGCCACAGTACTTCGGTGCTGCAAACAGCGCAGCTTAACACTTGCCGTGCTAGATGAGCTGGAGGATGCTGGGTAACCTGTTGTTCTGTTTGTCTTAATAGTACTTGGGCGCTCGCAGCAGCCTGCCATCCTGCAAGCCATTGTGCATCTTGGCGTAAATAGGCTTGGATTAGTCCTAGTTCAGCAAGGCCCAAACCTTGGATTTCTAACTCCCGTCCCGTCTCCGCATGACCATCAATGCCCTCTAGCTGTTGCATGGCTTGGGATAGTTGTTTCAGCACGCAATCATATAAGCCTTTGGCTTTGGCTTTTGGAATCTGTCCCATGTTGTTATTGCACCTCGCACGTCCGGCTTTTTTATAAGCGTAGCCGCTCAGTTCAGTAATAGCCGTTGTTGCGACGGATGGAGGCGCAGTCTGCCATCTGGATTGCTTGCGAGGGGCTTCGCGTTGGCCATTGACGGCCACAGCCCTTTAGAGCAAGCGGGAAGTCCAGTATGCTACGGGGTTTACATACTTCCGCTTAAGCGCGCTGCCCAGCCCGCTTGCTGCGCCGCATTAAGGGGCGCATCCGGCGGTACGTCAGCCCTCTTTGGTCAGTGTCCCCAAGCCATGCACGAACAATATCAGCCCCGCGAAACCGAAGCCGCCGCCCAAACCCATTGGGAACAGCAGCAGTCCTTTGCCGTCAGCGAACAGCCGGGTAAAGACACCTTCTATTGCCTGTCCATGTTCCCTTACCCCAGCGGCAAGCTGCATATGGGTCATGTGCGCAACTACACCATCGGCGATGTGATTGCCCGCTACCAGCGTATGCAGGGCAAAAACGTGCTGCAGCCTATGGGTTGGGATGCCTTCGGTATGCCAGCGGAAAACGCAGCGATGAAGAACCACGTCGCGCCCGCCAAGTGGACCTACGAAAACATCGCCTACATGAAGGCTCAGCTCAAAAGTCTGGGCCTTGGCATCGACTGGGCGCGGGAAGTCACTACCTGCAAGCCCGATTACTACCGTTGGGAACAATGGCTGTTCACCAAGCTGTTTGAAAAAGGCGTGATCTACCGCAAAAACGGCACGGTGAACTGGGACCCGGTAGATCAAACCGTTCTGGCTAACGAGCAGGTGATTGACGGGCGCGGTTGGCGTTCTGGCGCGGTGATTGAGAAGCGCGAAATCCCCATGTACTACTTCCGCATCACCGCCTATGCGGAGGAGTTGCTGAGCAGTCTGGATGAGCTGACCGGCTGGCCTGAGCAGGTCAAAACCATGCAGCGCAACTGGATCGGCAAAAGCTTCGGTGCTGACATCGTGTTTGATTACGACCAAGCCAGCATCGGCATCGACGGCCAACTCAAGGTCTACTCCACTCGCCCCGATACCCTGATGGGCGCGACCTATGTCGCCGTGGCCGCTGAGCATCCGCTGGCCCAGCGTGCGGCGGAACACAACGCCGAGTTAGCCGCCTTTATCGCCGAGTGCAAATCCGGTTCCGTGGCCGAAGCCGATATGGCGACCATGGAGAAAAAAGGCGTTCCCACCGGCCAATTCGTCATCCATCCCCTGACTGGCGACAAGCTGCCGGTGTTCGTAGCCAACTATGTGCTCTGGGGTTACGGCGAAGGCGCGGTGATGGCGGTTCCTGCCCACGACGAGCGCGACTTTGCCTTTGCCAACAAGTACAGCCTGCCCATCGTTCAGGTGTATACCGCCGAAGGTAAAGACTTCAGCGCCACTGAATGGCAAGAGTGGTACGCCGATAAGAGCGGTCTGACCACTCTGAACTCTGGCAAATACAACGGCCTCGATTTTACCGGCGCTTTTGATGCCATCGTTGCCGATCTGGAAGCCAGCAATCACGGCGCGCGCAAAACTCAATTCCGTCTGCGCGACTGGGGCATCAGCCGTCAACGCTACTGGGGTTGCCCGATCCCGATTATCCACTGCGATAGCTGCGGCGATGTTCCAGTACCGGAAGACCAACTGCCGGTGGTATTGCCCGAAGACGTAGTACCGGACGGTTCTGGTAGCCCACTGGCCAAGATGCCCGAGTTCTACAGCTGCACTTGCCCCAAATGCGGCCAACCGGCCAAGCGCGAAACCGACACCATGGACACCTTTGTCGAGTCCTCTTGGTACTACGCGCGCTATGCTTCGCCGCAATACACTCAGGGCATGATCGACCCGGCGGCGGCCAATCACTGGTTGCCCGTGGATCAGTATATCGGCGGTATTGAGCACGCGATTTTGCACCTGCTGTACGCGCGCTTCTTCCACAAACTGATGCGTGACGAGGGTTTGGTCAGCTCCAACGAGCCGTTCAAAAATCTGCTTACCCAAGGCATGGTGGTGGCGGAAACCTATTACCGCACGCTGGAGAATGGCGGTAAGGACTGGTTCAACCCCGCCGATGTGGAAGTGGAGCGCGATGCCAAGGCCAAGGTCATCGGCGCTAAGCTCAAGTCTGACGGTCTGCCGGTGGAAATCGGTGGCACCGAGAAGATGTCCAAGTCCAAAAACAACGGCGTTGATCCCCAAGCCATGATCGACCAGTACGGCGCGGATACTTGCCGTCTGTTCATGATGTTTGCCGCGCCGCCAGAAATGAGCTTGGAGTGGTCGGATGCCGGCGTGGAAGGTGCGAGCCGCTTCCTGCGTCGTGTCTGGCGTTTGGCCCACAGCCATGCCAGCGCCGGATTGCCGGGTGTTTTGGACACAGCCAGCCTGAGCGACGAGCAAAAAGCTGTGCGCCGCGCTATTCACTTGGCCATTAAGCAAGCCTCTACCGACATTGGCCAGTACCACAAATTCAACACCGCCATCGCTCAGGTAATGACGCTGATGAACGTGCTGGAGAAAGCGCCTACTGCCACCGAGCAAGACCGTGCCCTGATCCAAGAGGGTCTGGAAACCGTCACCCTGCTGCTCGCGCCCATTACCCCGCATATCAGCCATGCCCTGTGGCAAGCCTTGGGCCACAGCAATGAGCTGCTCAGCACGCCTTGGCCCAGTGTGGACGAGTCGGCGCTGGTGCAAGACAGCCTGACGCTGGTGGTGCAGGTTAACGGTAAGCTGCGGGGTGAAATTGCCGTGCCCGCCTCCGCCAGCCGTGAGGATGTAGAAAGCGCCGCCCGCAGCAATGAGAACGTCCTGCGCTTCATCGACGGTTTGACCATTCGTAAGGTCATCGTGGTGCCGGGCAAACTGGTCAACATTGTGGCGAGCTAAGCTCGCCCTTCACCCGGCAAGGGGATGCACCCATGATGCTCACACGCCATCTGCTGACGCTGGGCGCTCTGCTGTTGCTCAGCGCCTGTGGTTTTCAACTGCGCGGCACCGGCAGCCATGACCAGTTCGCATTGCCGGAGCTGAATGTGCAGTCACGCGATGTCTATGGCGATACCCAGCGTCTGCTTCGGCAAACGCTGGAGGGCTACGATGTGAAAATCACGCCCAACGCGCCTTACACCTTGAATCTGACCCGCGAGAAAACTGAAAAGCGTACCGCCAGCCAGACCAGCTCCTCACGGACGGCAGAATATGAGCTGATCAGCGAAGTGGAGTTTCAAATCCAGACGCGTAGCGGGCTGCAACTCTTTACTGACAAGACGGAAGTACGCAAGGTCTATGTATACGATGCCAACAACCTGATTGGCTCCGACCAAGAGGCATCCTTGGTGCGTCAAGAGTTGCGCAGTGAGCTGGTGCAGCACCTGTTCATGCGCTTGCAGCGTCTAACTCCGGCGCAATTGGAGCAACTGCAAGTCAAGGCCGAAGCCAAGGTTAAGGCCGAAGCAGCAGCACTGGAAGCCGCGCGCCGCGCTGAAGAAGCTGAAGCCAATAAACCCCAAGCCTCACCCATAGAACCTGCACCCCAATGATGCTTAGGCGCTGTCCGCTCAGGTTGCCTGCCCCATGAAACTGGCCGCAGCCCAACTTGAGCGACATCTACAGTCTCAACTCTCGCCGGTATATGTAGTCAGCGGTGATGACCCGCTGCTGACTCAAGAAGCCACTGATGCCATCCGTCAGGTTGCACGCCAACAGGGTGTCAGTGAGCGTCAGGTGCTGATGGTGGAGGCTAACTTCGACTGGGGGCAACTGCGAGAAGCCGGAGCCAGCCTGTCGCTATTTGCCGAGCGGCGACTGCTGGAGCTGCGTATTCCCAACGGCAAACCCGGCGACAAGGGGGCTGCCGCGTTACTCGACTACCTGCAACACCTGCATGACGACACCCTATTACTGATCAACCTGCCGCGCTTGGATGGCAACAGCCTAAAAGCCAAATGGGCCAAGGCGTTGCTGGACAGCCCGCAGGTGCAATTCATCCAAATTTGGCCGGTAGAAGCCAGCTATTTGCCGCGTTGGATTGGTCAGCGCCTGAGCAAAGCGGGCCTTAGTGCCACGCCAGAAGCGCTTGAACTGATTGCGGCTCGCGTGGAAGGCAATCTGCTGGCCGCTGCTCAAGAAATCGAAAAGCTAGGCTTGCTGGCCGAACAGGGCCGTATCGAACTGAGAACCGTGCAAGCCAGCGTAGCGGACAGCGCCCGCTATACGGCTTTTGATCTGCTGGACACCGCGCTATCTGGGCAGGCCAGCCATGCGCTGCATACCCTAAATGCCCTGCGCAGTGAAGGTGTGGAGGCTCCGGTGATTCTCTGGGCGCTGGCTCGCGAAATACGCGTGCTGGCGCAACTGGCGCACCTTCGGGATCGAGGCGTGCCGCTAGAGGCCGCCTTTACCCAGATGCGCCCGCCGATTTGGGAGAAGCGCCGCCCGCTGTTGACTAAGGCCTTGCAACGCACCCCTGTAGAGCGCTGGGGCCAGTGGCTACAGGATGCACAGCGCATTGATGCTCAGATTAAAGGACAGGCTGCCGGTGACCCTTGGTCGGGGTTGAGCGCCCTCAGCTTGGCCTTATCCGGGCATGCTTTGATGTTGCCTGCTGAGGGCTAATAGGTGCTACTGGACATTTTTTAACCAGAGGATCATGCTGCCCTCTGCCTGCACTGGGCAGGTATTTTTGCAGGAGCATGCAAATGGCCAAGCGCACCCCCTCCCGGCACAACAAAGCCAAATCACTGGTGGCACAACCCCTGTTTCGCTGCCGCCAAGAAGTCGCGAAAAAAGGCAAAGGCAGCTACCGCCGCGAAGCCTTCCAGTCCAACGACTGGGAGGCTTCTGTCTTATTGGCCGCTTGAATTTTACTGATTTTTCGCCTGTCCCCGCACTTTTCTGCACGACTGCACACTGAATTAAACACCTGCCTGCCGCTTTTCCGCATAATGCCGCCCTGAGCCAAACCCCTTTCCGATGCCCTCGCAGTCAGGCCTTGCCATGAGCCATCCAGCCGTTGATCCTTCCCGCTACGCCAGCCAACTTGCCGACAAACAGCAGCGCCTGCGCGACCTGCTTGCGCCCTTTAACGCGCCAGAGCCGGAGGTGTTTGAATCGCCGTGCCTGAACTATCGGCTGCGGGCGGAGTTTCGGTTGTGGCGCGAAGGGGAAGATCGGCACTACGCCATGTTTGCACCGGGCGACAAACACACGCCGATTTTGCTGGAAGATTTTCCCATCGCCAGCCAGCGCATTAACGATTTGATGCCGCGCCTGAAAGCGGCTTGGGCTGATCCGGTGCTGGGGTTCAAACTCTTTCAAGTGGAGTTTCTCACCACCCTAAGCGGTGAAGCCCTGATTACCCTGTGTTACCACCGTCCCCTCAAAGACGACTGGCAGGCCGCTGCAAAACGGCTGGCTGATGATCTGGGCGTTTCTCTGGTCGGGCGCTCCAAAGGCCAGCGCTTAGTCATCGGACAGGATTTTGTCACCGAAGAACTGAGCATTGCGGGCCGAACCTACCGCTATCGCCAACCGGAGGGCGCTTTTACCCAGCCGAACGGCACAGTGAACCTGAAGATGCTGCACTGGGCCTATGAGGCTTTGGGCCAGCGCGAAGATGATCTGCTAGAGCTGTACTGCGGCAACGGCAATTTCACCCTGCCTTTATCGCGGCGGGTGCGTCAGGTGCTGGCTACGGAAATCAGCAAAACCTCAGTCAATGCCGCCTTGGCTAATCTGGATGATAACGGCATCGACAATATTCGCTTGGTGCGCCTCTCCGCTGAGGAGCTAACCCAAGCTCTCAACGGCGTGCGTCCGTTCCGGCGTTTGGAAGGTATCGACTTAGCCGCTTACCAATTCGGCACTATTTTTGTCGATCCGCCGCGCGCCGGTATGGATGTGGATACTTGCGAATTGGCGCGGCGCTTTCCGCGTATCCTCTACATTTCCTGCAACCCGGAAACCTTGGCGCAGAATATCGCCCAGCTTCAGGATACCCACCGGATTAGCCGTTGCGCGCTGTTTGACCAGTTTCCCTATACTCATCATATGGAGTCGGGGGTGTTGTTGGAGCGGCGGGGGTGAGCTAGCGCGATTTTCCGTCTATCGTTTCCAACACTACGGTATAAATTGGCTTTATAAAACTTTTACTCCTGGAATGTAACCACCGGCGTTGGCAATTTTTTCCTTGAGAGATGTTAGATCATGGTCTTTGCTTTCTTTTCCAAGTAGAGTATTTATCTTTTTAATAAAGATAAATATATCACGTGCCTTGATGCTATCTACTAGAAAGCTTACTGGAATCCTTTCTACTCTATGCTGGATTAGCTCTTCATGATAAAGCCTAATATGAGCTGTATAGTTTAAGTCACTTTTTAAGTGAATATCAACTTCAATTCTAATGAAGCCATAAGTTTTTAAAAAACTAAAATTTTTTATTGTGCAGTAGTCCTTCATAAGCATATACCGCTCTTCATTGAAGCTGTACTTAAGCTCTTCTGGGCGAAAATCGCCTAAAAAGTGATTTTTTTCTGCCGACTGGTCAAAAAAGACCTCATTTGTTAAGCTTGCTGATATACGGTTATCAATAACCTCCTCTGAAAAATATACCCTCTTAATTTTTTTGAGCTCGCCATTTAATTTAAATATACTGCCTCCAGTAAGAATATATTCTTTGTTTTCAGCTTTTTCATGGTTCGTTTTATGGAGGCTGCTATATATCTCTACAAGTAAGAGTAAGAGATATGAGCTTACTTCTGTTACGTCAAATCCTTCTTCCCTGAAGGTCTGCTCGATTGATGTTTTTGGATAATCTATTCCATTTACTTCGCAGTCTTTTTTTATCTCCATCTCATCCGAGAAGCACTTAAATATTTCACGGTCGCTTATTCTTGAGCTGTAGCCAGAAAAATATGCTTTAGTCTTGCAAGACCATGCTTTAAGTTTGTCGCTTAAAATTATAGCTTTAATTTTTTTAATATCTAATAAGCGTTGTTCATCATTGTATGTATTGTATTTCTTGAACATTGATAAAATATCATACTCAAATCTATCAATTTGGTCGTTTAGGTTTTTTAGGGCAAGACTTTTTAGATAGCCCTCAGCTGAAGGGATAAGATCATCAATGGCTTTGAGCCCTATAGCGGATAAGTATTTACCAGGCTTAGCTGATGGCACACCACATTCAGAAATTATTTTGCCAGCCAAATTTTTTGGTAGGCACCATTTACCCTCTCTTCCTTCTGAAATTCTAGGGGGCTCTACCTCTAAGTAATCAGCTACTTTTTTTGCTAAGCCAAAATGTGAAACTGCATGCTCGAGTAGTTGCTTAGTTTCTTCGCGGGTGCATTTGTCGTTCATTCTGTTCCTCACGCCAAAATTGGCTTTATTTGTAGATGAGCCATCAGGATAATCAAAAAAAATAATAAATAAATACGAATAAATCGTAATAAGTTTGTAATTAATTACGTTTTTGATGGCATGCTGGAGCTTAAGCATCTTTGGCAGATAAAAACGCCTCGTCGGAAGATTCAGAGCTTTTTCCTACCCTACCAATCTGCCAAACTAAAAAGACACTGGCTCAAGCCTATACCATGCCCCAATTCCCAAAACCCCTCCTACTGCTGCTCTGCCTCCTGCTTTCCCTCAACGGACTGGCGCAGGTGCAAGCGGCTGTGCGTATGGCTTGGATGGACGCAGGGCACAGCACCAAGGTAGAGCCGCAGGCCCACCAGCACGCGCCCGCTGAAGAACACCACGCTGCCATGAGCTGCTGTGATGAGGACGACTCCTCCAGCAGCCAACAGACTTCGCCCTGTACCTCCAGCCACCTGTGTTGCACGGCGGTGGCTGTGCTGCCCAGCATGACACCGGCCATCGCTCTTGGTATGGGGGCCGCGCCGCCGATTCGCTCCAACCGCCAGCCCCTGCCCTTGGCGGCGCTGTCCTTCTGGCGACCGCCCCGCGCTTAATTTCTGTCGATCCTAAACGCCGCTAGAGCCTGAGCTTTGGCGGGTAGCGGTGCGCTTGGCGCACGCGATGACAGGAATCTACTCCATGAGCCTTTTTTCGACCTCCATAGGCCGTGCCCTGCCTTGGCTGGCGGGCCTTAGCCTGTGTTTACCCTTGATGGCGCAGGCACTTACCCTCGACCAAGCCCTGCAACTGGCCGAGCAACAAGCGCCCACTTTGGCCGCCCAAGCCGCCAATCAAACCGCCGCACGGCAAGCGGCGATTCCCGCCGGAGAACTGCCCGACCCCAAACTCAGCTTCGGTGTGCAAAACCTGCCCATTGAAGAGCGCGACCGCTGGAGCACCACTCGCGACTCCATGAGTATGAAAATGATCGGCATTGAGCAAGAAATGCCCAACGCCGACAAACGCCGTGCGCGCGTAGAAACAGCACAAGCCGCGATTGAAGTGGCCGATGCTCGTCAGCAAGTCGAGCGCCTGCGGGTACAACGCGAAACCGCTTTGGCTTGGATTAGCCTGTTAGCCATCGAGCAAAAGCTGGCGCTGTTTCCCAAGCTCTACGAGGAAAACCGCCTATTGAGCCAAGCCATCAAAGCGCGGATTGCCGGTGGACGTGGAGCCGCCGCCGACAGCGTGCAGCCCAAGCAAGAGGCCGCATTGTTGGGCGATCAGGAAGACGAACTGCACCAACAACAACGGGCGCGCCGCGCCGCTTTGCGCCAGTGGATTGGTGGGGCGGCGGATCAGCGCGTCAGTGGTAACTGGCCTAGTTGGCCAAAGGATGCCCAGCACTATCAGCACAACCTGCTTAATCACCCCGAACTGCAAGCCTTCGATCCGCAAAACCGCCAAGCTCAAGCCGAGGTGCAAGAAGCCATCGCCGATAAAAAGCCGGATTGGGGCTGGGGGGTGGACTACCAAAAGCGCGGCGATGACTACAGCGATATGGTCAGCGTTAAGGTCAGCATGAGCCTGCCGCTATTTGAGGCCACGCGGCAAAATCCACGCATTGCGGCGCGCCAAGCCAAGGTTGCTGAGTTGGAAGCCGAGCGCGAGGCCCAAACCCGTCAGCACGCCCGCGAGCTGGAGGAGGATTTGGCCGAGTTGCAACGCCTTGAGCGTACCCACAGCCGCCTCGCTGATACCTTGCTGCCGCTGGCGGAGGAGCGGGTGCAACTGGCCCTAGCCGATTACCGAGGCGGACGCGGTGAGCTGACGGCGGTGGTCGAAGCCCGTCGCGCCCTGATCGAAACCCGTTTGCGCCAGATTGATCTGTTGGAACAGCAGGCCAGCGCCCGTGCTCGTCTGCACTTTGCCTATGGAGCGGCCCCATGAATCCTCGCCTGACTTGGACACTGATCCTCTGTGGCCCGCTGCTCAGTACCGCCGCCACCGTGGCCATCCTCAAACCCGAACTGCTGGGCCTGCCTCAAACGACATCGCCCTCGGCTGAACACAGCGGCCACAGTGCTGAACGCAAGGTGCTGTACTGGTACGACCCCATGTACCCGCAACAGCGTTTCAACCAACCCGGCCCCTCGCCCTTTATGGATATGGACTTGGTGCCCCGCTACGCCGACGAAGGCGACAGTTCGGGCCAAAGCGGCGGCCTGAAGATTGATCCTCAAGTGCGCCAAAACCTAGGCATGCGTTTAGCCTCGGTACAGCGGGCCAGCCTCCACCGAATGCTGGACGTTTCCGGCGTGCTAACTTTCGATGAGCGCGCAGTGACCATCGTGCAGAGTCGCAGTAACGGCTTTGTTGAGCGAGTAACGCCGCGTGCGCCGCAGGATTTGATTCGTCAGGGCGATTCTTTGGCCGAAGTTTTGGTGCCGGATTGGGCCGCCGCTCAGGAGGAGTTTTTAGCCCTGCGCAACACCGGCAACCGCGAGTTGTTGAGCGCTGCCCGCCAACGCATGCGTCTGACCGGCATGCCGGAAGCCTTGATCCGCAGCGTGGAAAAAACCGGCCGCGTGCAAGCGGTGTGGAGCATCTCCAGCCCCAGCAGCGGCGTACTGCAAAGCCTTGAGGTGCGCCAAGGTATGACCCTGAACATGGGCGCACCCCTTGCCCGCATCAATGGTTTGGACAATGTCTGGTTGGAAGCCGCCGTCCCGGAAGCCGAAAGCGCGGGCTGGCAACCGGGGCAGGCGGTGGAAATTCGGCTACCGGCTCTGCCCGGTGAAGTGCTGAACGCCCGTGTTTCTGCCTTATTACCGGAAGCTCGCTTGGACAGCCGCAGTGTACGGGTACGCATCATCCTGCCCAATCCCCAACTGCGCCTGCGTCCGGGGATGACCGCTCAGGTGCGTCTGCATCAAGCCTCAGCCATGCCCAGCTTGGTGGTTCCTTCCGAAGCCTTGATCCGCACCGGCCAACGCACGCTGGTGATGCGCGCCGAATCCGAGGGCCGTTATCAGCCCGTCGAAGTGCGCATCGGCCAAGACAACGGCGAAACCGCCGAAGTCCTGCAAGGGCTGGAAGAAGGCCAACAAGTGGTGGTGTCCGGCCAATTCCTGCTGGATTCGGAAGCCAGTTTGCGCGGCGTGGCCATTCAACCTCTGGCTGAACCCAAAGCCCAAAGCGGCCCGGTACTGCATGAGTCCGAAGGCACCGTCGTCGAAATCGACGCCCAACGGGTCAAGTTGTCCCACGGCCCCTTCAAAACCCTCGGTATGCCGGGCATGACCATGCGCTTTCCCCTCGCTAAACCTGAAGTGGGCCAAGGCTTAAAAGCCGGGGATCGGGTGCATATCTGGGTGCGGGAAACTGAGGATGCCTATGTGGTAGAGCGTCTGCACAAATTAGGAGGCCAACCATGATTGCGGCCTTGATTCGCTGGTCGATTGGCAACCGCTTTTTGGTGCTGCTGGCGACCTTGTTTTTGCTGGCGGCGGGAATTTGGTCGGTGCGGCAGATGCCTATTGATGCCCTGCCTGATCTGTCCGATACCCAAGTCATCATCCGCACGCCTTATCCGGGCCAAGCGCCGCAGATTGTGGAAAATCAGGTGACTTATCCCCTGACCACCACCCTGCTTTCGGTGCCCGGCGCTAAGACGGTGCGCGGCTATTCCTTCTTCGGCGACAGCTTTGTTTATGTGCTGTTTGAGGAAGGCACCGACCTGTATTGGGCGCGCTCGCGGGTATTGGAGTACCTCAACCAAGTACAAGGCCGATTACCGGCTTCGGCGCGTCCCGCCTTGGGGCCGGATGCCACCGGCGTGGGTTGGATTTACCAATACGCGCTGGTGGATCGCAGCGGCCAGCACGATTTGGCTCAACTGCGTTCGCTACAGGATTGGTTCCTGCGTTTTGAGCTGAAAACCCTGCCCAATGTGGCGGAAGTCGCCAGCATTGGCGGCATGGTACGCCAGTATCAGGTGGTGCTCGATCCGATCAAATTAGCCAGCCGTGGCCTGACCCAACAGCAAGTCAGTGAAGCCATTCAGCGCGCCAATCAGGAACGCGGCGGTAGTTTGCTGACTATGGCGGAAGGCGAATACATGGTGCGCGCCAGCGGCTATTTACAAACCTTGGCCGATTTTCGCGCCGTACCCCTGAGGCTGGACAGCAGCGGCACGCCGATTCTGCTGGGCGATGTGGCGCACATTCAGCGCGGCCCAGAAATGCGCCGAGGGCTGGCCGAGCTGGACGGCGAAGGCGAAGTGGCCGGTGGCGTGGTCATCCTGCGCAGCGGCAAAAATGCCCGCGAAACCCTCGCTGCGATACACACCAAGCTGGAGGAGCTGCGGCAAAACCTGCCCGCTGGCGTAGAGATCGTCACTACCTACGACCGTGGCCCGCTGATCGACCGCGCCATCGATAACCTCAGCTTCAAGCTGCTGGAGGAGTTTATGGTGGTGGCGCTGGTCTGTGGGCTGTTCTTGGGGCACCTGCGTTCTTCTTTGGTGGCGATTTTGTCCTTGCCGCTGGGGATTTTGCTGGCCTTTCTGTGCATGCAGCAGCAGGGCGTGAACGCCAACATTATGTCCTTGGGCGGCATTGCCATTGCCATTGGTGCCATGCTGGATGCGGCGGTGGTGATGATCGAAAACGCTCACAAGCATCTGGAGCATTGGCAAAAGGAACACCCGGATCAAGAACTGAAGGGTGCGGAGCATTGGCGTTTAATCAGCGAAGCGGCGGTGGAGGTCGGGCCGGCGCTGTTCTTCTGCCTGCTGATTATCACCCTGTCCTTTATTCCGGTGTTTACGCTAGAAGCGCAGGAAGGGCGACTGTTTGGGCCGCTGGCCTTTACCAAAACCTACGCCATGGCGGCGGCGGCGGGTTTGTCCGTCACATTGGTTCCGGTGCTGATGGGCTACTGGATTCGCGGGCGCATCCCAGAAGAACAGAGCAACCCCCTCAACCGACTGCTGATTCGCCTCTATCAGCCGGTGCTGTGTCGGGTGTTGGCCTTTCCCAAAACCACCTTGCTGTTGGCGCTGCTGCTGACCCTGACCAGTATTTGGCCACTGTCCAAACTCGGCGGTGAATTTTTGCCGGCTTTGGATGAGGGCGATTTGCTGTATATGCCCAGCGCCCTGCCCGGTTTGTCGGCGCAAAAAGCGGCGGAGTTGCTGCAACACACCAATCGCCTGATTAAAAGCGTGCCGGAAGTGGAACGGGTATTCGGCAAAGCCGGACGCGCCGAAAGTGCCACCGACCCCGCGCCTTTGGAAATGTTCGAAACCACCATCCAATTCAAACCCCGCGACCAATGGCGGCCGGGAATGACACCGGAGCAACTGGTGCAAGAACTGGATCGCGCGGTGCAAGTGCCGGGGCTGGCTAACCTGTGGATCCCACCGATCCGCAACCGCATTGATATGCTGGCTACCGGCATCAAAAGTCCCATCGGTATCAAGATAGCTGGAACTCATCTGGCACAAATCGATGCCGCCACCCAAGCCGTGGAGCGTGTGGCCAAAACCGTTCCCGGTGTGCGTTCTGCCTTGGCGGAGCGTCTCAGTGGCGGGCGTTATGTGGATGTGGACATTAAGCGCGCTGAGGCAGCGCGTTACGGCTTGAACATCGCCGACGTGCAAGCCATAGTCACCGGTGCCATTGGCGGCGAAAACATCGGCGAAACCGTGGAAGGCTTGGCCCGTTACCCGATTAGCTTGCGCTATCCCCGCGAGTGGCGCGATTCTCTGACTCGCTTGCAACAACTGCCCATCTATACCCCCGCTGGTAGCCAAATCACTTTGGGTACGGTGGCCGATGTGCGGATCAGCGATGGCCCACCGATGCTGAAAAGCGAAAACGCGCGGCTGTCCGGTTGGGTGTATATCGACGTGGGCGGGCGTGACTTGGTCGCGGTGGTCAAGGACTTGCGCCAAGCCATCACCGAACAGGTCACTCTAGAGGCAGGGATGAGCCTGAGTTACTCCGGTCAGTTCGAGTATCTGGAACGCGCCACTCAACGCCTGACCTTAGTGGTTCCCGCCACCCTGCTGATTATCTTTGTGCTGCTGTACCTGTGCTTTAAACAGGTGGATGAAGCGCTGCTGATTTTGCTCACCCTGCCCTTTGCCCTAACCGGTGGGATTTGGCTGCTTTATCTGCTGGGCTATAACCTGTCGGTGGCGGCGGGGATTGGCTTTATTGCGCTGGCGGGCGTAGCGGCGGAGTTTGGGGTGATTATGCTGCTCTATCTCAAACAGGCGTGGGAAGCCCAGCAGGCCGCCGGGCATTCCGATATCGCCGCGCTGCACCGCGCCATCGAAATCGGTGCAGTACAACGGGTGCGCCCCAAAGCCATGACCGTGGCGGTGATTCTGGCCGGACTCTTGCCGCTGTTTTGGGGCGAGGGCACCGGCAGCGAAATCATGACTCGCATCGCTGCCCCCATGTTAGGCGGGATGCTCAGTGCGCCGCTGTTATCGCTGTTGGTGGTGCCGGTGGCTTATAGCTTGATGCGGCGGTCTTAAGCCTTGCCCAGTCGAGCGGCGATGACCTCCATAAGCCGCTCAGCGATCCGGGTATCAAAGGCTTTGTCGATCTCGCGGATGCAGGTCGGGCTGGTGACGTTAATTTCCGTCAGGTAATCGCCAATCACATCCAGCCCGACGAACAGCAGGCCGCGTTTGCGCAGTTCTGGGCCGACGATGGCGGCAATTTCCTGATCACGCGGCGACAGCGGCTGGGCCACGCCACGCCCACCAGCGGCCAGATTGCCACGGGTTTCCCCTTCAGCGGGAATGCGCGCCAAGCAGTAGGGCACCGGCTCGCCGTCGATCATCAAAATGCGCTTGTCACCGGCAAGAATGGCTGGAATATAGCGCTGCACCATAATCTGCCGCTGGCCGTGGTGGGTCAGGGTTTCCAGAATCACTGACAGATTCGGATCGCCCTTGCGGTGGCGGAAGATCGACGCGCCGCCCATCTCATCCAATGGCTTGAGAATCACATCGCCCTGCACCTTGATGAACTCGCGCAGGATATCCGCCCGCTGGCTGACCATGGTTGGCGACATGCACTGGGGAAACAGCGTAGCAAACAGCTTCTCGTTGCAATCGCGCAGGCTTTGCGGGCGATTGACCACCAGTACCCCAGCGGCTTCGGCCATTTCCAGCAAATAGGTGGTGTAGATGTATTCGCTGTTAAAGGGCGGGTCCTTACGCATCAGGATCACATCCAGCTCCGCGAGGGCGATATCCGTCTCAGCTTCCACGGCAAACCACTGCTGGGGATCGTTAAACACCTTGAGGGGTTTAACGCGGGCACGCGCCTGTCCTTCCTGCTGATAAAGGTCGGCATTCTCCATGTAAAATAGTGACCAGCCGCGTGCTTGCGCCGCCAGCAGCATGGCCAAGGAGCTATCCTTCTTGAAGTTAATCTGTGCGATGGGGTCCATGACGATCCCAAGACGAACGGCCATGAAAAACCTCCTGCTGAGGGGCAAAATGCTGCCGGAAATAAAAAGGGTTGTCGCAGAGTGGCGGTGGACGCCTACTCGGTCAAGTGGAATTCCCGGAATAAGGCTTTCGTCCAAGGATGGCGTTTTCAAGAAGACGAAAGGCGTATCCTGAGCAAATAAATGTGTTCAGGGACGTCCTGTCTCGCTACCTTGCGCAGTTCTGGCAGATTTACGGCCCCTGTTGGGCAGATGTTGCCTCAGGTGCCCAAGACACTTTCCCTATAAGGCCGCCGCTACGGGTCTAATCAAGCGTCCCGCGAGGCCTGTAATAAGAGAGACATTATGGCCCGTGTGTTGATCGTTGATCATTCGCCCAATGAGACACTCAAACTAAGCCAGCTGCTTGAGACCCTAGGTCATCAGGTGCTGACCGCCGAAAATGGAGCCGACGGCGTAGCGCTGGCACGGGAAGAGCGTCCCGATGCCGTTCTTATGGATATTGTCATGCCCGGTTTGAACGGCTTCCAAGCCACCCACCAACTGGCGAAAGATGCTGAAACCCGCCATATCCCGGTGATTATCGTCACCACACGGGATCAAGAAACCGACAAGGTATGGGGCAAGCGACAGGGTGCTTGTGACTATTTAGTCAAACCGGTCAACCAAGAAACCCTAAGCCTTGCTCTGCAACGGGTGCTGAGTCAGCCTACATATCAGCCCTGTTCAAAAGTCGCCCCATAGCTGCTGTGCTACGGCTAAAGCCACCACCGGAGCCGTTTCTGTGCGCAGTACGCGCGGGCCTAAGCGCGCAGGCTGAAAGCCTTGCCTTTGAGCATTTAGCACCTCTGCATCGGACAGGCCGCCTTCCGGGCCGATCAAAAATGCCAAACTGGCCGGGCGCTCATGGCTCTGCAAGGGCGTGGCCACTGGGTGTAGCACCAACTTGAGGGCGGCCTCGGTATCCTTCAGCCAATCATCCAGCAGCAGCGGCGGATGAATCACTGGTAGAACGGAGCGCCCGCATTGTTCGCAAGCGCTGATCACCACCTGCCGCCAGTGGGCTAGTCGCTTATCGGCGCGTTCATCCTTGAGGCGCACTTCACAGCGTTCGCTGAACAGGGGCGTCAGTTCAGTGACTCCCAGCTCGGTGGCTTTCTGGATCGCCCAATCCATGCGTTCACCGCGCGACAAGCCTTGCCCAAGGTGAATGGACAGTGAAGACTCCGGCAAACCTTTGAGCGATTCGCGCAGCTCTACGCGCGCGCCTTTTTTACTCAGCTCGACCAGCTCGCCTCGGTATTCAAGGCCGCTGCCATCGAACAACTGTACCGCTGTGCCTACTGTAAGGCGCAGCACGCGGCCTAGGTAATGGGCTTGAGCTTCGGGTAAATCTTGCAACCCTATGGACAGGGGCGCATCAACGAAAAAACGAGAAAGACGCATGGCATCAATACAGAAGTCTGTGTCGACCTGACTAGGTCGCCGGTGAGCGTTTGGGCCGTGCAGGGGCCTGACTGAGTCGCACCCCTGCCTCAACAGCCCCTTTACTTGGTGCGGGAGAAATGCAGCCCTTTGAGCAGGTTTAATGCCTGACCCAACTGGTAATCATCATCCTGCAGGCGTTCGCTTTTCGCGCTGCCGGTGCTGCCGGTCGGGCGCTCGGGGCCGCCATTGCCGTTGCCCAAATGCCCCATCAAATCGGCCTCGCGCACGCCATCGGCGGCGGTGTCACGGGTCAGCTTGGCCCGCGCCACTTCGATATCCGGCACGATGCCCTGTGCCTGAATGGAGCGGCCATTGGGCGTGAAGTACAGCGCAGTGGTTAGCTTTAGGGCGCGGTCGTTGTTCAGCGGCAGAATGGTTTGCACCGAACCCTTGCCGAAGCTTTCTGTACCCATCACCAGCGCCCGCTTGTGATCTTGCAGCGCACCGGCGACGATTTCCGCCGCTGAAGCACTGCCGCCGTTGATCAGCACCACCAAGGGTACTTGCTCACTGGCATCGGCAGGGTCTGCCGAGAAGCGCAGCTCCGAGTTGGCAATGCGGCCCTTGGTATAGACAATCAGTCCACTGGTTAAGAAGTGATCAGCTACTTCTACCGCAGCCTGCAACACGCCACCCGGATTGTTACGTAGATCCAGCACCAAGCCGTCTAGTTTCTTGTTGCGGTTGTCTTTTTTCAGCTTGGCGATGGCTTTGCCGACTTCCTCACCGGTATTGAGCTGGAATTGGGTAATTCGCAGGTAGCCGTAGCCGTTTTCCAAGAGCTGCGATTTGACGCTCTTAACCTTGATCACTGCACGGGCTAGCTTGACGTCGAAGGGCTTGCCGCCTTCGCGTACCAGTGTCAGCACAATGCTGCTACCTGGTTTGCCGCGCATTTTCTCCACCGCTTCCATCAGCGAGATGCCCTTGGTGGGCTGCCCGTCGATCTTGATGATCAGATCGCCGCTTTCCACTCCAGCCTTTGAGGCGGGGGTGTCATCAATGGGCGAAACCACCTTGATGAAGCCATCTTCAAGGCCCACTTCAATGCCCAAGCCGCCAAATTCGCCGCTGGTGGACTCTTGAAGCTCGTTAAAGGCTTCAGGTTCCAGATAGGCCGAATGCGGATCAAGGTTGCTCAGCATGCCCTTGATGGCATTTTCCAGCAGGGTCTTGTCATCAATGGGCTCGACATAGGCCGTTTTGATGCGATCCATCACTTCAACAAAGGTACGCAAATCCTCCAGCGGCAACAGCGCTTTTTGCGCCGCCGCATCCGCTGCAGGCGTAGCCTGAGTGCTGGCAGGGGGCTTGGCCTGGACGAGACCGCCGCCTGAGAGCAGCAACATGACCAGAGCAAGGGTAGTAGGGCGAGCGAGGTGGCGCAGGTGCGGCATGTCGAACTCCAGATAAAAAAGGGTGCGCTATCCTTGTGCGCGGCACCATTGCGCCGGATCGCTAGAGCGACCATGCTGGCGAATGGCGAAATACAGCGCGGCATTTTCCTGACCGCCGCTGTTGCCGACGGTAGCAATGGGGTCACCGGCACTCACCAGATCCCCGGCATTTCGCAATAGGCTCTGGTTGTAGCCGTACAAACTCAAATAACCGTTACCGTGATCAAGAATGACCAGCAAGCCTGCGCCCTGCAACCAGTCTGCAAACACCACTCGACCGGCATACACGGCTTTGACCATGGTACCGGTTGTTGCGCGGATCAGCACACCATCCAGCGCCTTGGCATCGCCATAACGCGCGGCTAGCGCGCCCTCCACTGGCCAAGGCAAATACCCACGGCTGGTTTGAAAGCTGTCAGGTACTGACTCAGCCGCTGCTTGCTGGGCTAACGCCTCAGCTGCCTGACGAGCCAGCAGTGCTTCTACCTGCGCTAAGGTTTGCTCAAGGCGTGCGCGGGTTTGCTGCAAGGCTTTGATCTTGCGGGCGCGGCTGCTGTATTGCTGGTTGAGGCTGGCTAGGGTTGTTCGCCGCACCTCATACTGTTTCGCTAGCTCGGTGCGCTGCTCATCTAGGTGGGTGCGCCGCTCCTGAAGTTGGGCTTGCTGAGTAGCAATTCCGCTTTCCAGAGCGGCCAACTCGCTAAGCGTTTGATTTAATGCGTCAATTTGCGCAAAGCGGGCCTGGCTCAGGTACTGGTAATATGTCAGGGTTCGGCTGAATGTTTCAGGGCTTTGTTGGTTGAGCAGCAGTTTCAGGTATTCCTGATGACCATTTTGATAGGTCACTCGTGCTTGCATCGCCACCACATGCTGTTGCTCAAGATGCCGCCGCTCAAGGGCACCTTTTTTATCGTGCAACTGCTTGAGTGTGCCCTCAGTCTTCTTGATCTCTTGTTGCAGTTGAGTGGCGCGCTTTTCCAGTTGGCCAATATCCACCTCAGTGGCTTGAAGCTGCTGTTGAAGCTTGTCTTGTTCTTGTCTGAGCTGCTGCTGCAACTTTTGCAGCTCAGCGATGTTCTGAAGGGTGACGTCAATCTGTTGCCGAAGGGCGTCAGGCTCCGCCGCCTGAACAAGTCCTGACAGACAAAACAACACAAGGGCAAGGAAGATCCGAGGCATGGGATAGAGAATACTGAGGCCGTGGTGGCCGTAGTATGCCTAAAAACACGGCCACAAGCCGCAGGCGACATGCGAAAAGCCATAAAACAGATGGCAGGTAGAGGCGCTAAGTGGGCAATCTCCCCTAAAAGTGCTGCTATGAAATCCCCCGCTGTACCCTTAATGAGAGTACTTTCATCAGCAGGGATAAACCGGCCTATACTGCCAGACCATTTTATTGACTGACCGAGACATGCTTCGACTCCTGTTTCGCCGCATTGCCCGGCTGCTACTCTGGCTTGGCCTATTGTCCATGGTGTGGGTGTTATTGCTCCGTTGGATCAATCCCCCCTTCACGGCCCTAATGGTTGAGCGCCGGGTTGAAGCGTGGGTGCAAGGAGCATCACTGGATATTCAGCAGGATTGGCAGCCTTGGGGCCGTTTGCCCGACGCGCTGAAAATAGCCGTTTTGGCTGCTGAGGATCAGAAGTTTGCCGCGCATTGGGGCTTTGATCTGGCGGCCATTCAAGCGGCGTTGGCGCATAACGATCAAGGCGGCTCGCTGCGTGGAGCCAGTACCATCAGTCAACAGGTGGCTAAAAACCTGTTTCTATGGTCTGACCGCAGTTGGCTACGCAAGGGGTTAGAGGCTTGGTTTACCCTGCTGATTGAGTCGTTCTGGTCCAAGCAGCGCATCCTTGAGGTGTATCTCAATAGCGTGGAGTGGGGTGAGGGTATTTTTGGGGCGCAGGCGGCAGCTAAACACTACTTCAGCCTGTCAGCTCAGGGGCTGTCGGATACGCAAGCCAGTTTGCTTAGCGCCATATTGCCTAATCCAAGGGTATGGAGTGCCAGCCAGCCGAGTGCTTACATCAGCCGCCGTGCGAGTTGGATTCGTCAACAGATGCGGCAACTGGGCAGTCAGTGCCTTGAGCCCCTCAACAACCACTAATGGAGCAGCGCGCGCAGCACCCCAGCCTTTGGCAATCACCCTGATAGATTTGAAGTCCATCGGTTAACAATAACTAAGCAACCGAATACCCCAAACCTCTTCTAGATTTAATCTAGATACGGCACATGGTGTTTTGACACATGGCACCTTCTCAGACATCCGTCACTTGGATGCAGAATATGCACCGGAAACTGCTACGCATCTGCCTAACCTACAGCGTTTTGGCAATGGCATGGGTGCTCTCTTCTCGGCTATTGCTGAGCGCTTCAAGCTTTGCTGAACGTTACCCTGAGGGGGCGATTCACATCCTGCAAGGCGTTACCCTAGTACTGTTCACCACCCTGTTGATGTACTGGCTAGGCTATCGCTATCTGGATTTGATGGACATTCAGCGAGAGGTGCGGCGCGCACAAGAAATCTACCTGCGCGATGCGGCTGCCGTATTTGAGTCCACCCAAGAGGGCGTGGCTGTCACGGATGTCCAGCAGCGCATCATCCACATCAACCGAGCACTCTGCCAAATTACCGGCTACGAAAAGGCTGAGGTGTTGGGCCAGACGCCCCGATTGTTCTCTTCAGGCCTGCATGATGCCGCCTTCTACCGCAATATGTGGCAAGCCCTTGCTGAACATGGCGTGTGGAGCGGCGAAATTTGGAACCGCCGTAAAAGTGGGGAAATCTACCCCGAATGGCAAAGTATTCGCGCAGTGCGGGATGGACAGGGTGAGGTTATTCACTATGTGGCGGTGTTTTCTGACCTCAGCCTGCTCAAGCGCTCCCAGCAGGAAATGGCCTACCTGACCCACTACGATCAGCTGGTGGAGTTACCGAACCGTCTGCTGTTCATCGAATTGGCTAGGCAAGAGGTTGAGCGGGCTGTTTCTCCGGGCCGCAAATGCGCTGGTGCTTTGTTGCTGATCGACTTGGATCACTTTAAGGACATCAATGAAAGCCTTGGGCATCAGCTCGGCGATGCGCTGCTCAAGCAGGTGACCACCCGGCTGCGCCATCATCAGCAGCACGGCATGATTCTGGCGCGGCTGGGCGGCGACGAGTTCGCACTGCTGCACGAAGACTGCTTGGAAGAGCGCGCCGTAACCTTAGCTATGCAGGTCATTGAAGACATCAACCAACCCTTCTATTTGGAAGGCCATGAGCTGTTTATCAGTGCCAGTATTGGCATCGTCATGTACCCCAACGATGCCAAAACCGTTGAGGAATTATTGGGCAACGCCGATTCGGCCTTGTTTAAAGCTAAAGCCAATGGGCGTTCCACCTATGCGTTTTACAGCCAAGAACTGACCAGCCAAGCCCGTCAGCGCGTGGAACTGGCCTCAGCCTTGCGTCAGGCGCTGGAACAGCAGCAATTGGTCGCCTATTACCAGCCGCTGCACAGCTTGCCCTGCGGAGCGATCATCGGCTTTGAAGCCTTGGTGCGTTGGCAACACCCTGAGCGTGGCATGATTTCACCGGCCATGTTCATACCCGCCGCCGAGGAAAATGACCTAATAGGAGCCATCGACCACTGGATGCTGGAACAAGCCTGCCGCCAGATGCGTGTATGGCTGGATGAAGGCAAGGCGCTGCACTTTATTGCCGTGAATATCTCCAGCCGCTTATTCCATCGTGGCGAGCTGGATCAGCGAGTGGCGCAAGTGCTGGTAGATACCGGCCTAGAACCCCAATACCTAGCACTGGAAATCACGGAAAGCGCGGTGATGCAAGATGCCGAAGCAGCCATGGTGCTGCTGGAGCGCCTGCGTAATCTGGGCGTGCGCTTAGCCATCGACGACTTTGGCACTGGCTACTCATCCCTACAGCGCCTCAAGCACATGAAGGTGCATAAGCTGAAGATTGACCAAGGCTTTGTCGCAGGTCTACCTGATGACGCAGAAGACGCCGCTATCACCCGCTCGGTGATCGGTTTGGCGCATAACCTCGGCCTACAGGTGGTGGCTGAGGGTGTGGAGAATGCTGAGCAGGCGGCTTTCCTGCTGCAACATGGCTGCGATTTGGTGCAAGGCTACGGCTTTGGTCGTCCGCGTCCAGCCAGTGAGATCGACTGGGCACCTGCCAGTTGCCAAGCGATGCTGGGCAAGGGGTGAAGTTGTGTTAAAGGGAGCACAACACCCCGTGCTCCCTTAGGTTTAAGCAGCCTGTAGCGAGCCTTTGAGCTTATTCAGTGCATTCTTTTCCAGTTGGCGAATGCGCTCGGCAGATACATTGTACTTGGCGGCCAGCTCATGCAGGGTGGCCTTGTCTTCCGCCAGCCAACGTTGCTGGAGAATGTCACGGCTGCGCTCGTCTAGATGCTCCAGCGCTTCATGCAGGTTGAGGGCGGAACTGTCGCTCCAGTCTTCCTCTTCCAACTGGCGGGCCGGATCGTAGCGGTGGTCTTCCAGATAGCTGGCCGGGGAGTGGTAGGCGGTGTCATCGTCGGCATCGGCGGCGGGGTCGAAGGCCATATCGTGACCGCTCAGACGGCTTTCCATCTCGCGCACTTCACGGGGCTCAACGCCAAGGCTGTTGGCTACGGCGGTGACTTCGTCGTTATTCAGCCAAGCCAGACGTTTCTTTTGGCTGCGCAGGTTGAAGAACAGCTTGCGCTGCGCTTTGGTGGTGGCCACCTTCACGATGCGCCAGTTACGCAGAATAAATTCGTGGATTTCAGCGCGAATCCAATGCACGGCAAAGGATACCAGTCGCACGCCCATCTCAGGGTTGAAGCGTTTGACGGCTTTCATCAGGCCGACGTTGCCTTCTTGCACCAGATCCGCTTGCGCGAGTCCGTAGCCGGAGTAACTGCGGGCGATATGCACTACGAAGCGCAGATGTGCCAGCACCAGCTCTCGGGCTGCGTTGAGGTTCTGATGATAGAACAGCTGTCCTGCCAATTCTCGTTCTTGCTCAACGGACAACAGCGGCAGACTGTTCACCGTATGCACGTAGGCATCCAGATTGGCGCCGGGGATCAGCACCGGAACAGGTTGCAGAGAAGTTGCCATACAATTCCTCCCGCTACACAAGATTTTTCCAGTGTAGCACTGTGGTATTGGACTGCAAGGGGGTGGAACCCTTCTTGCTTATCCTGTAACTACCTGTATTAAAAGGTTTTTGTTATTTCGGGGCCAGCTCGCTCAGGTGGCGGGCAACGGCCAGCCATGCGCCGATGTAGCCCAATAACACCGCGCCACATACGAGGTATAGCCCATCTTCCAAGGGGACACCGGCTAAGGCGAAGTCGCTGCCGTAGAGGCCTGCTAGATTCACCACGGCTTTGTTCAGCCAGTCCAAGCCATAGGCCAGTACCAGCCAAGCTAACAGCCCTGCGCCTAGCCCGTAGAGGGTGCCCATGTACAGGAAGGGACGCCTAACATAGCTGTCAGTTCCACCGACCAGTTTAACTACTTCAATTTCTGCGCGGCGGTTCTCAATATGTAGACGAATAGTGTTACCAATCACCAAGAGCAGGGCGGCCACCAGCAATAAAGTCAGTCCAAACACGAAGCGATCACCCAGCCCTAAAATGGCGCTTAGGCGTTCCACCCAGAGCATGTCCAGTTGGGCAAATTCTACGCCGGGTAGTTCCGCTAAGCGGGTTCGCAAGCTTTCCAGCCCAACCTTGTCGATTTGCTGGGGAGTGACGCGTATGGCACCGGGTAGCGGGTTGCTGGGCAGCCCTTTCAGGGCTTCTGTGAGGCCTGATAGTTGCTGAAACTCAATCAGTGCCTGCGCAGGGCTGATCCATTCGGCTTTGCTCACCTCGGGCAGGCTGGCGATTTGCTCGCGCAGTAACTGGCCGCTGGCGGCGTCGCTATCCATGCGCATAAACAGGGAGATTTGCGCGGCCTTTTGCCAAGAACCTGCCAGTTGCTCCAGATTATCCAGCAGCAAGGCTAAGCCCATGGGCAAGCTTAGGGCCACGGCCATCACTAGGCAGGAAAAGAAGCTGCCAATCGGCTGACCTATTAAGCGGCGCAGGCTATCCAGCAGGCTAAAGCGGTGGCTGTCTAGCCATGCGCGAAATAGGTCATTAAAACTAGGCTCGTTGTTCAGTACGGTTTTTTTAGGCAGGCCGCCCAAGCGCTCGCGGGCGCGGCCATCGGGTGTTGAGTTGTCGTCAGTCACGGGCCTGTTCTCCATCACCAATCAAGCGACCACGCTGTAGGGTGAGCATGCGGTGGCGCATACGGGCGATCAGGGCGAGGTCGTGGCTGGCGATCAGCACGGTGGTGCCCAGTTGGTTGATGTCTTCAAAGACGCCCATGATTTCCGCTGCCAAACGTGGGTCGAGGTTGCCAGTGGGCTCATCTGCCAGCAGTAAGGCAGGGCGATGCACCACGGCACGGGCGATGCCTACCCGCTGTTGCTGACCGGTGGACAGGTCGCTGGGATAGCGCTCGGCCTTGTCTTTAAGGCTGACCCGCTCCAACGCGACGAGTACTCGCTCTTGGATATCCGCCTTGGGCAGCCCAAGAATCTGAAGCGGCAGGGCTACGTTGTCGAATACGGTGCGATCAAACAGCAGTTGGTGGTTTTGGAACACCACGCCAATCTGTCGGCGCAAGAAGGGGATCTGCGCGTTGCTGATGCGCGACAGGTCTTGACCGGCCAACAGCAATTGGCCGCTGGTGGGGCGCTCCATAGCCAGCAGCAGGCGCAGCAAAGTGCTTTTGCCCGCGCCAGAGTGACCTGTGACAAATAAAAATTCGCCACGATGGGCGTGAAACGACAGCTCGTGCAGCCCGATGTGACCATTCGGGTAACGCTTGCCGACCTGCTCAAAGCGGATCATGCGGGGCTATGTCCTTGATCTAAAAGCGACAGCCGTCCAGCGTAGGGCGAAACGGCTGACCAGTGGCCTATTCTTGGGTGGTGAACAAGGCCTGCACAAAGGCATCGGCTTGGAAGGTGCGTAAATCATCCACGCCTTCGCCGACGCCGATATAGCGGATCGGTAGGCCAAATTGCTTGGCCAAGGCGAAAATCACCCCACCTTTGGCGGTGCCATCTAGTTTGGTGAGTACCAGTCCGCTGAGATCAACCGCTTGGTTGAATTGGCGCGTTTGGTTGATGGCGTTCTGGCCCGTACCGGCATCCAGCACCAGCAGGACTTCGTGGGGTGCGCGCTCGTCCAGCTTGCCGATTACCCGGCGGACTTTTTTCAGCTCGTCCATCAGGTTGTCTTTGGTGTGCAGGCGGCCTGCGGTGTCGGCGATGAGTACGTCAACGCCTCGTGCGGCAGCGGCCTGCACGGCATCAAAGATCACTGAGGCTGAGTCAGCGCCGGTGTGCTGGGCGATCACTGGGATATTGTTGCGCTCGCCCCACACCTGCAATTGCTCCACGGCAGCAGCGCGGAAGGTGTCCCCAGCGGCCAACATGACGCTTTTGCCTTCGCATTGCAGCTTTTTCGCCAGCTTGCCGATGGTGGTGGTCTTGCCTACGCCGTTTACCCCAACCACTAAAATCACGTAGGGCTGGGTTTCTGGTGGAATGCTCAGGGCTTGCTCCACCGGGCGCAGCAGGGTGACTAGCTCTTCTTGCAGGGCTTTGTAGAGTGCGCCGCTATCGGCCAGCTCGTTGCGGCTCATCCGTTGGGTGAGGTTGTGCAAGATGGCAGCGGTGGCTTCGACGCCGACATCGGCCATCAGCAGCCGCGTTTCGATTTCATCGAGCAGCTCGTCGTCGATGGCTTTTTCGCCCAGAAACAGGCTGGCCATCCCCTCGCCCAAATTGGCACTGGTGCGCGATAAACCCCGCTTCAGCCTAGCAAAGAAGCCGGGCTTGGCCGGAGGGTCTTCCTCGCTCGCATGAGTGGGAAGTAAGGAGGGCAGAGGCGGTGGTATGAGGTCAGAGGCCAAAACCTCCCGTTCCGGGACGTGGGACGCAAGGCCCGCCGGATGTTCTTCGTGCAGTGAGGTCTGGTTTTTCTTGCGCAACCAGCCAAACAATCCCTTTTTTTCACCGGACTCTGGCATCATTTTGTCGTCTTTTGAACCAAGCATGCAGGTTTCTCAGAGTGCAAATTGCCGACTGACATGTCGGCGGCCTAATGCAAGTATCCTAGCACCTCCCCGGCCTAGTGCGTTAAATCCCGCAGCACGGTTGGCCCATCTTGCCGCCAATTCTTTGCCTGAGGGCTCTAGCCTCAGTACCATGGCCGCACCGCTCCGCCGGTCGGCTGGAGCGATCACCGAACAGGTTTCTCAGATGATGCAACCGATTCGCTATGGCCTCGTCAGCCTCTTGGCTGGGTTTAGCTTGACCGCACTGGCCGATGCGCCCCATGTCCAGCCCACCCATGCCTTCAGCCTCGATAATGGCTTGAGGGTAATTGTCCGCGAAGATCACCGTGCGCCCGTGGTGGTGTCGCAGCTTTGGTACAAAGTCGGGTCTAGCTTCGAGACGGCGGGCCGTACCGGCTTATCGCACATGCTGGAACATATGATGTTCAAAGGCAGTGCCCGCCTTGGCCCCGGTGAGGCTTCACGCTTACTGCGTGAGTTGGGTGCGGAAGAGAACGCCTTCACCAGCGATGATTTCACCGCCTACTACCAAGTATTGTCGCGGGATCGGCTGGCGGTGGCCTTTGAGCTGGAGGCCGACCGCATGGCCAGTCTGCGCTTGCCTGCCGAAGAGTTCACCCGTGAACTGGAGGTGGTTAAGGAAGAGCGCCGCCTGCGCACCGATGACAAACCCGGCGCTTTGGCCTATGAGCGCTTCAAAAGCCTCGCTTACCTGTCCAGCGGCTACCGTAACCCTACCATCGGTTGGATGAAGGATTTAGAGCGCATGACCCTTGAGGATCTGCGCGACTGGTATCAGGCTTGGTACGCCCCGAACAATGCCACCCTGGTGGTGGTAGGCGATGTAACCGGTGAAGAAGTGCGTCGCCTAGCCACTCAGTATTTTGGCAGCATTCCGCGCCGTGCCGTGCCTGTGGCCAAACAGCCGCAAGAGCTGGCCGAACCCGGCGAGCGGCGCTTAACCCTACAGGTGCGTACTCAGCTGCCCAGTGTGCTGATGGCCTTCAACGTGCCCAGCCTGACCACTCATAGCGATGCGCGGCAAATCCACGCCCTGCGCTTGCTGGCGGCCTTGCTGGACGGTGGCGACAGCGCACGGCTGGCCACTCGTCTGGAGCGCGGTGAGGAGTTAGTGACCGGCGCATCCGTGGGCTACGACGCCGATACCCGAGGCGATAGCCTGTTTGTGCTTAGCGCCATTCCCAACGTGCAAAAACAGCACAGCCTTGCCGAAGTAGAAGCCGCGCTCTGGCGTGAGCTGGATGATCTGCGCAACAAGGCCCCGGCTCCAGAAGAATTGGAGCGTGTACGGGCCCAAGTGATTGCGGCGCTGGTCTATGAGCGCGACTCCATCGCCCAGCAAGCCTCGGCCATAGGTCAACTGGAAAGCGTGGGTCTGTCATGGACGCTGATGGATGAGGAGCTGCAAGCCCTAGCAGCCGTCACCCCGGCGGATATTCAACAAGCGGCTCGTACCTTCTTCACCCGTTCACGCCTCAGTACCGCCCATGTTTTGCCTTTGGAGACTGCTCATGAATAAGCACCCTGTCCTTTCTGGTCTGCTGCTGGCGGCCTGTACCGGGCTGGCGGTGCCAAGCAGTCTGGCTGAGGCTACAAGCCCGTCGCCAAGCCTTGCGCTGGAGTCTCTGGCTAATCTCAGTCAGGCACCACTGAGCCGCCGTGCCATGCAGATTCAGCGCTGGCAAACCGCTGAAGGGGCACGGGTGCTCTTTGTCGAAGCCCCTGAATTGCCCATGTTTGACCTGCGCCTGACCTTTGCCGCCGGTAGCAGCCGGGATGCAGGCTTGCCGGGATTGGCGCTCTTAACCAACGCCATGCTTAACGAAGGAGTTGAAGGTAAGGATGTGGATACTATCGCGGAAGCCTTCGAAGGCCTTGGCGCACAATTTGGCAACGGGGCCTATCGCGACATGGCGCTGGTCAGCCTGCGCAGCCTGAGCGCTGTGGATAAGCGCGAACCCGCCTTGGCGCTGTTCAGTCAGGTGGTGGGCCAACCGAGCCTTCCCGCCGATTCACTGGAGCGCATTCGCAATCAGCTGCTGGCTGGATTGGAGCAGCAAAAGCAAAATCCCGGCAAGCTGGCCAGTTTGGAGCTGTTCGCCCGATTGTATGGTCAGCACCCCTATGCCAGTCCCACTAATGGCACCTTCGACTCGCTACCACGCATTGGTTTGGATGAACTGCGCCGTTTCCATCAGCAGGCCTACGCGGCGGGTAATCTGGTGATTGCGCTGGTCGGTGATCTTAGCCGCGCCGAGGCCGAACAGATTGCCGCGCAGCTTTCCAGTAGCTTGCCCAAAGGCCCAGCCTTGGCAGCATTGCCGGTGCCAGAACAACCGGATGTTCGTCGTCAGCACATCGAATACCCTTCCAAGCAAACCCATCTGCTGCTGGCGCAACTGGGCATTTCGCGCGGCGATCCTGACTATGCGGCGCTCTATCTGGGTAACCAAATCCTCGGCGGCGGTGGTTTTGGCACGCGCTTGATGGAGGAGGTGCGCGAGAAACGTGGCCTGACCTACGGTATCTACTCCGGCTTTACCCCGATGAGCGCGGCAGGCCCCTTTATGATCAGCGTGCAAACCCGCGCCGAACAAACTGAAGGCACCTTGGCGCTGATTCGCCAATTGGTCAGCGACTACTTGGCCGAAGGCCCCACTGAGGCGGAGTTAGAGCGCAGTCGCCGCGAAATCACCGGCAGCTTCCCGCTGTCTACCGCCAGCAATGCCGACATCGCCACACAACTGGGCAGCATTGGCTTCTACAACCTGCCTTCCAGTTTTCTGGAGGATTTCACCGATGAAATCCAGCGCCTAAGTCTGCAACAGGTTAAAGACGCCATGCAGCGTCACCTGTCACCGGAGCGCTTTGTGATCGTGACTGCAGGCCCTAGCGTAGCGCAGCAGCCATTGCCGCCGCCTAACGCACAGCCTGTTGTTCAACCATTGGCAGTACCGGAGCACTGATGGCCAGATCCCCCGTTCCGCGCGCTGGCAAGGCTAGCCAACTGCGTATCATCGGCGGTCAATGGCGCAGCCGTCGCTTAAGCTTTTTTGAGGCTGAAGGCTTGCGCCCAACCCCCGATCGAGTGCGTGAAACCCTGTTCAACTGGTTGGCCGCCTATGTGCCAGACGCGCGGGTGCTTGATCCCTTTGCGGGCAGCGGGGCGCTCTATCTAGAGGCTTTGTCACGCGGAGCCCGCGAAGCCTTAGCCTTGGAGATCAACCCGGCAACCCTTAACAGTCTGCGTCAGCAATTGCTCACCCTTGACTGCCAAAATGCCCAGTTGCTACAGGCGGATGCCTTGCAGTATTTGGCGCAGCCTGCTGCCAATCCCTTTGATCTGGTGTTTCTCGATCCACCCTTTAACCGTGACCTGCTAGAGCCCGTCTGTCACCTGCTTGAGCAGGGTGGCTGGCTGGCTGAGCGCGCGCTGATCTATACCGAAAGCGAAACAGCCCCCTCTCAGTTGGATTTGCCTCTGGGCTGGCAGTTACACCGCGAAAAACAGGCAGGCAAAGTCCATTACGCCCTTTGGCGACGCGAGGGGTTGGCGGAGGAATAAGCATCTCCATTGAGCGAGCGCAAGGCGAATCAGCTTAGACTGTCATCGCTTTGCGCTATCAGAGATGAGTCGCTACCATCCGCACTTCAACGCATACGCCAGGGCGGCCAGATGAATCGAGTGTTGTACCCGGGAACCTTTGATCCCATTACCAAGGGCCACGGTGATCTGATAGAGCGTGCAGCGCGCCTCTTCGATCAGGTGATTATTGCCGTGGCGGCCAGCCCCAAAAAGAGCCCCCTGTTCACGCTGGAGCAGCGTGTGGCCTTGGCTCGCGAGGTCAGCCAGCACCTGCCTAATGTGCAGGTCATGGGGTTTAGCAACCTGTTGGCTACCTTTGCCAAGGAACAGCAGGCCAACGTCCTATTGCGCGGCCTGCGTGCCGTATCCGACTTTGAATACGAATTTCAGTTGGCCAATATGAACCGGCAACTCGCGCCCGATGTGGAAAGCCTGTTCCTGACGCCTTCTGAGAAGTACTCCTACATCTCCTCAACGCTGGTGCGAGAAATTGCCTCCTTGGGCGGTGATATCAGCAAATTCGTTCACCCCGCCGTTGAACAGGCGCTGATCGAACGCTTCCGTCCCGCTTAATCCGATCGCTCAAAAGATGCGGACACGCAGCGGTTACGGCACAATTTAGCTACCGTATTCGCTGTGTCGTGGCGTGCCACGTCTGGAGTTAGCCTGATGTCCCTAAAAATTACCGATGACTGTATCAATTGCGATGTCTGCGAGCCTGAGTGCCCTAACGGGGCTATTTCTCAGGGAGAAGAAATCTACGTCATCGACCCCAAACTCTGTACCGAATGCGTCGGTCACTACGATGAGCCGCAGTGCCAGCAGGTTTGCCCGGTGGATTGCATCCTGCTCGACGAGAGCTGCCCGGAAAGCCGCGACGATCTACAGAAAAAATACCAAGCCATCACCGGAAAAGCCTAACTGGGCTGGATTCCTACAGCCTTGCGGCCCTTGGTAGCAGCCTGCTGGTGCTCCTTGCTCAGCATCAGCACATTGCGCAGGCTTTGAATAATTTAACCAAGGCATGATTCGGCGAATCAGACAGTCAATCTTGCTCTTGTACGCTGTAGCTGTAACCGGGGCGGCTGCAGCCAAGGCAACGCACAAAGGCCTCGCGCCCCGGTTCTAGCACTAAGGATTCAGCCGTACTGCCTACGCTTCCACTGGCCAAAGAAAAGGGCAGCGATACGATGAACAAGGCCGTGCCCACCAAGGTAGCGCCTACCAGCAAAGGCCTGGCCACTAAGAGATCACCCACCATGGCAAATCCCTTAGGCGTATCGTTCTTATAGACTGGATCGCCACTGAGATTATCGGCCCGCACGGGCATGGCCAGCATTGCCGCCACCAAACTGAGGACAATGGGACGGGAGAGCGTCATGGAATGAACCCCTGAACAATCAAAAAACCGGAATGCCATCACTATAGCAGCCCATCTGCCGCTATACCCTGCTCAGTGCTGGCAGTGCGAACAATAGACGCTGGTGCGTTGCCCTAAGCGTACTTCGCTCAAGGGTTGAGCACAGAGCGGGCAGGGCTGTCCGGCGCGGCCATACACCAACAAGGCTTGCTGAAAGTAACCGGGCCGTCCATCGCCGCCCACAAAGTCGCGCAGGGTGGTGCCACCTGACTCAATGGCTTTAGCCAGAATGCGTTGAATCTCCTTAGCCAGTTGCTGACACTCCATCTCCAGTAGGCTACCCGCAGGGCGGCGCGGATCAATACGCGCAGCAAACAGAGCCTCGCTGGCATAGATATTCCCTACGCCTACCACTACCGCGTTATCCATGATGAAGGGCTTAACCGCGAGGCTACGTCGCCGTGATTGCTCGAATAAACGGTGGCCATCAAAGTCAGGGCTCAGAGGTTCAGGGCCAAGGCGAGCCAGCAAGGGGTGGCTGAGGGGCTCCGTTGTCCAAAGCCATGCGCCAAAGCGCCGAGGGTCGGTGTAGCGCAGCATCCAACCTGAATCCAGCAGCAGATCCAGATGATCGTGCTTGGCGGGCGCTTGTCCGGCCTCCACCAGTCGCAAGCTACCTGACATGCCTAAGTGGATGATCAGGTAACCCTTGGGCAGCTTAATCAGCAGGTACTTGGCGCGCCGTTCTACTGCCAATACGGGTTGATCAGCCAGATGCGTAGCTAAGTCCGTCGGCACCGGCCAGCGCAAGCGCGATTCGCGCACCACCAACTGCCGTAGGTGATGGCCTAGCAGATAAGGCTCAATGCCGCGCCGGGTGGTTTCGACTTCGGGAAGCTCTGGCATGGGGTAGTCCTGTCCGGCAGGTAAAGGTTGGGAACAAGGATTGAGTTGTCGGCGGCTGTTGATTAAAACCTCATCCGGCCAACACCTTCCGCAAAAACCGTCCCGTGTGCGACTGCTCCATCTCCGCCACTTGCTCCGGCGTTCCCGTGGCGATGATTTGCCCGCCGCCAGAACCGCCTTCTGGGCCTAAATCGACAATCCAATCCGCCGTCTTGATCACATCCAAATTGTGTTCGATGACTACCACGGTGTTGCCGTGATTACGCAGTCGGTGCAGCACGTCCAGCAGTTGTTGAATGTCGGCAAAGTGCAGGCCGGTGGTGGGTTCGTCGAGGATATACAGGGTCTGGCCGGTATCGCGTTTGGACAGCTCGCGGGCCAGCTTAACCCGCTGGGCTTCGCCGCCTGATAGTGTGGTCGCGCTTTGGCCAAGGCGAATGTAAGACAGCCCGACATCCATCAGGGTTTGCAGCTTGCGGGCTATGGCGGGAATGGCATCGAAGAAGGGCCGTGCCTCTTCAATGGTCATTTCCAACACCTCGTGGATGTTTTTGCCCTTGTATTTGATGTCGAGGGTTTCGCGGTTGTAGCGCTGGCTTTTGCAGACATCGCAGGGCACGTAGATGTCGGGCAGAAAGTGCATTTCCACCTTCACCAAGCCATCGCCCTGACAGGCTTCGCAGCGCCCACCCTTGACGTTAAAGGAGAAACGCCCCGGCCCGTAGCCGCGCGCCCGTGATTCGGGCACTCCGGCAAACAGCTCGCGGATCGGCGTGAACAGCCCGGTGTAGGTGGCCGGGTTAGAGCGTGGGGTACGGCCAATCGGGCTTTGGTCGATGTCTACCACCTTATCCAGATAGTCCTCGATGCCCTCGACACTGGCGTAGGGTGCGATGTCCTGCGGGGCCGCGCCATTCAGCTCCATGGCGGCAATGGGCAACAGGGTGTTGTTGATCAGGGTTGATTTGCCAGAGCCTGATACTCCTGTCACACAGGTCAGTAGGCCGACCGGAATCTCCAGATCCACCCCGCGCAGATTGTTGCCGCAAGCGCCTTTAAGGCGCAGCAGTTTGTCTGGGTTACGCGGGGTGCGCTGTTCTGGGTAGGTGATACGTTTCTGTTTGGAGAGATACTGGCCGGTCAAGGAGGCAGGGTTCGCCATGATCTGTTCAGGTGTGCCTTGGGCGACGATTTGACCGCCATGCACGCCCGCGCCGGGGCCGATGTCCAGCACATAGTCGGCGAGGCGAATGGCGTCCTCATCGTGTTCCACCACGATCACCGTGTTGCCTAGATCACGCAGGTGGGTGAGGGTGGACAGCAGCCGCTCGTTATCGCGCTGATGCAAGCCGATGGAGGGCTCATCAAGGATGTACATCACCCCGACCAAACCCGCCCCGATTTGGCTGGCCAGTCGAATGCGCTGGGCTTCGCCGCCGGATAGGGTATCGGCGCTGCGGTCGAGGGTCAGGTAGTTCAGCCCGACGTTCACCAGAAATTGCAGCCGCGCACTGATTTCCTTGAGGATCTTACTGGCGATTTCACCACGCCGTCCCGGTAGGCTGAGGCTGGCAAAGTAGTGGTAGGCTTCGCCGATGGGCATGGCGGTGACGGCGGGTAAGGTTTTCTCACCGACCCAAACGTGTCGCGCTTCGGGGCGTAGGCGTGTGCCTCGGCAGTCTGGGCAATGTTGGGTGGTCATCAGCTTGCCCAGCTCTTCGCGCACGCTTTGCGATTCGGTTTCCCGGTAGCGGCGCTCCAAATTGGGAATAATGCCTTCAAAGGGATGGCTACGGAGGATGGAGTCGCCCCGGTCATTCAAATAGTGAAACTCGATGACTTCGCGTCCTGAACCGTGCAATAGCACTTTGCGGTGGGCGGCAGGTAAGCGGTCAAAGGGCACTTCCAGATCGAACTTGTAATGGTCGATCAGTGACAGCAGCATTTGGAAGTAATAGGCATTGCGCCGATCCCAGCCGCGAATCGCGCCTTCAGCCAAGGTCAGTTCGCCGTTCACCAGACGCTTGATGTCAAAAAACTGCTTCACGCCCAGCCCATCACAGGTAGGACAGGCTCCCGCAGGGTTGTTGAAGGAGAACAGCTTAGGCTCCAACTCGCTGATGGCATGTCCGCACACCGGGCACGCAAAGCGCGCGGAGAACAGGATGGGCTCGCCCTCTTCATCCTCCATAGGTACGACTTGGGCCAGTCCGTCGGAGAGCTTAAGAGCCGTCTCGAAGGATTCCGCCAGCCGCTGTTGCAGGTCAGCGCGTACCTTGAAGCGATCCACCACCACATCAATGGCGTGCTTTTTCTGTTTGTCGAGGCTGGGCAGATCGTCCAATTCGTAGAGCGCACCATCCACCCGCACCCTTACAAAGCCTTGGGCGCGCAGTTCGGCAAACACCCCTTGATGCTCGCCTTTGCGCTCACGAATCACCGGAGCCAGCAGCATCAGACGGCGGCCCTCCGGGAGCGCCAGCACTTGGTCAACCATTTGGCTGACGGTTTGCGCTTCTAGGGGTAAATCATGCTCGGGACAACGCGGCGTACCCACCCGTGCATAGAGCAAGCGCAGGTAATCGTAGATTTCAGTGATGGTGCCTACGGTGGAGCGCGGGTTGTGTGAGGTGGATTTCTGCTCGATGGAGATGGCCGGGGATAAGCCTTCGATGCTGTCCACATCGGGCTTTTCCATCATCGACAGAAACTGCCGCGCATAGGCAGACAGCGATTCCACATAGCGGCGCTGACCTTCCGCATACAGGGTATCAAAGGCCAACGAGGATTTACCGGAGCCGGATAGCCCCGTAATCACGATCAGTTGGTCGCGAGGTAGGGTTAGGTCGATGTTCTTTAGGTTGTGAGTACGTGCCCCACGAATCAAGATCTTATCCACAACAGCCTCGCGCCGCCCACTTAAGTAGAGCGCTGGAGTATATCCGCCCCAGCCCCCTTGTTGGGCGCGCTGTGCCGATGGCGGGCAGACTGTTAGAATCGCCGCCGAGCCATTCCAAGCGAGGTCACACATGCAGGACACTCACGCCGAACGCATGAGTACGACAGAAACCCGTGCCGCTGCCGGGCTGTCGCTGGTGTTTGCCTTCCGCATGCTGGGCATGTTCATGGTGCTGCCGGTATTGGCCACCTACGGTTTAGAGCTAGAGGGCGCAACGCCTGCGCTCATCGGGCTGGCCATTGGCGCTTATGGGCTGACTCAAGCGATATTACAGATTCCCTGCGGTGTGCTATCGGATCGGATTGGCCGTCTGCCGATCATCTATGCCGGTCTGCTGGTGTTTGCGCTAGGTGCGGGCGTTGCTGCCTGTGCCGATAGCATCTGGGGGGTGATTGCTGGGCGGGTGCTGCAAGGTGCAGGGGCGATTTCTGCCGCCGTGATGGCGCTGCTCTCCGACCTGACCCGCGAGCAGCACCGCACCAAGGCCATGGCCGCCATTGGTTTGAGCATCGGGCTGTCCTTTGCGGTGGCCATGGTCATAGGCCCCCTGTTGACCCATGCCTTTGGCCTGTCGGGACTGTTTTGGGCCACCGCGCTGATGGCGCTGCTGGGGATGCTGATTGTGGCCAAGATGCCCAAAGCCCCTAAGCAACGTCAGCACCGCGAGACTTTAATCACCCGTGAAGTACTGGGCCAGACCCTCAAGCACCCGGATTTGCGCCGTTTAGACCTCAGCATTCTGGTGCTGCATGGCGTGCTGATGGCCAGCTTCGTAGCCTTACCGCTGGCACTGGTGGAGCAAGGTGGTCTGCCCCGTGAACAGCATTGGCTAGTCTATCTGGGCGCTTTGTTGATTGGCTTTCTGGGCATGATTCCCTTCATCATTTATGGTGAGAAAAAACGCCAGATGAAGCGGGTGCTGCTGGGCGCAATCAGCTTACTGCTGTGCTGCGAGCTGTTCTTCTGGCTATTTGGACATAGCCTGTGGCTGTTGGTGACGGGGATGGTGCTGTTCTTCATCGCCTTTAACCTGTTGGAAGCCTCCTTGCCCTCCTTGATCAGCAAGGTGTCTCCGGCGGGCAGCAAGGGCACCGCTATGGGCGTGTATGCCACCAGTCAGTTTCTGGGTGCGGCGCTGGGTGGGATTCTCGGCGGCTGGTTGTACCAGTATGGTGGCGCGAGTTGGGTATTCTTCAGCTGTGCGCTGGCCTGTGCCTATTGGTTGCATAATGCTCGCGGCATGAGCGAGCCACCCTATGTTACCAGCCTGCGTCTGGCCTTGAACAATTCCGCCTTGAAAAGCCCTGAACTCGGAGCGCGCCTGCTGGCATTGCCCGGTGTGGCAGAGGTGGCGATTGTCGAGGAGGAGGCGGCGGTGTACATCAAAGTGGATCTTCAGCAAGTCAGCCGCGCCGAATTGGAAGCGGTGTTGCTGTAATTCGTTGGGCTTGCCCGCTTCGTGGCGGGCTCAAAGGAACGTGCGTTAGCATGCCAAATTGTCATACCAATCTGCCGCTGGTGCTGTTTGTGGCCCTGATGTTTGGCCTATCGCAGCTTAATTTGGCGCGCATTTTGGGGCCGCTGGAGCCGAATATTTTCGCCCTGCAATTGGCCTTCACCCCGGAACAGTTTTGGGCGGTGGTTAGGGCTTGGGGTAGCGAAGGCGTTGCGCGTTTTCAGTCGCATTTCGCCTATGATTTTGTGCATCCTTTGGTGTATGGCGCGCTAGGCTATCTGTTGGTACACAGGGCGGGTCTTTTTGTCGGACGCGCGCCATGGAGTGTGCACCTGTGGGCCTCGGCGTTGCCGTTGGCCGGTTTGGGCGATCTTTTGGAAAATGCCTTGCACCTTTACCTCTTGGTGCGTGGCCCTGAGTTCACCGCTCAATGGGTGCTGATTGCTAGTTTAGCGGCGCTGATTAAGTGGTCGTTGGCGGTTGCCTTTGGGGTGGCCTTGCTGGCAGAACTCTCACGCCGGTTGTTATCGGCCACACCCGTTTGAGTCGGGGTTTATTCATGGACAACCCCCCCGTATTTGGGGCTTGTCTCCACACTGGCTTTTGCCGTGCATTCTGGCACATGGACTTCCCTGATCCTGTCGGGCAGACTGCGCAGCACTCAACTTTGCCTTGCCCCCGATGACTGCCGCCATACAACACCCAGCCCCCCATGATGCTGATCCCAGCACACCGCCTAACCGACTCGGTATCGCCCTGTCGGTAGCGGCATTGCTGCACCTAGCCCTGATTCTTGGGTTGGGCTTCTCAGAGGAAGATCGGCCCAAGCCTGCAAATCGAGCCTTGGACATTGCCCTGACCATCACCAAAAGCGAAGAAAAGCCCAAGGAGGCCGACTTCATCGCTCAGGAAAACCAGCAGGGCAGCGGTTCTCAGCCGAATAAATCGCCGCCAAAGACCACTGAGTCGACGCCGGTGCAAAAGCAGGATGTCCAGCAGGTGGCCACGGCCAGCCCACCGCCAGAGGTGCAGCGCCCGCAAACGCCCAAAGCGGTGGTGACTACCAAAGCGCCCAAGCCGGAAAAGGCTCCCGCGCAGGCGCAGCCGGAGAAAGTCACACCGCCACAGCCGAAAACCCCACCGGCTCCGGTGTTTGATACCTCCACCCTCAGCTCAGAAATCGCCAACCTTGAGGCTGAGCTGGCGCAGGATATTGAGCGCTACGCCAAACGCCCCCGTGTACACCGTTTGAACGGGGTATCGAGCATGCGCGACATCAGCGCTTGGTACCGCGATGAGTGGCGCAAGAAGGTGGAGAAGGTCGGCAACCTGAATTATCCCGAAGAAGCCAAGCGCCAGAAGATTCATGGCAGCTTGCGAGTGTTAGTGACCATCAACCGCGACGGCACCGTGGCTGAGCTGCAGGTGCTGGAGTCGTCCGGTTTCCCAATTCTGGACAATGCCGCGTTGCGTATTGTGCGTTTGTCTGCGCCCTTCGCGCCCTTTAATGGTGAGTTGGCTCAAACCTATGATCAGATCGAAATCATCCGCACCTGGCGCTTTGATCGGGGTGACAAGTTCAGTAACCAGTTATGAGGATGATGCAGGCTTGAGGAGACTACGCCGGAAAAACAGCGGATTTCAGCCGCTGCTGTATAGCCGGAACCCCGCTCAAGCCTTAAGCTAATCGGCATGAAAAGTATCGCGCCCAGTTACCTCACCCATCAGCTTCTGATCGCCATGCCGCACATGGACGATCCCCATTTCTCCCAGACACTGGTCTACTTGGTCGAACACGGCCCAGACGGTGCCATGGGCTTGGTGGTCAATCGTCCCAATGGCATCACCCTGACCGATATTCTGGAGCAACTGCGCCCTGATCAGCCGCCACAGGCCCGCTATCAGGAATTGCCCGCCTTTGCCGGTGGCCCGGTGCAGACCGAGCGCGGCTTTGTGCTGCATCCGGCGGGCATGGAGTTCTCGGCCACCCTCAAGCTGGGTTCACTGAACCTGACCAGCTCGCAAGATGCGCTCTTTGCCATTGCGGACGGCCAAGGCCCAGAGCAGCACCTGATTGCCTTAGGCTATGCCGGTTGGGAAACCGGGCAGCTGGAAAGCGAGCTCTTGGATAACGCATGGCTGACCTGTCCCTTAAGTGGCAGTGCGCTGTTGGAGTTGCTCTTCCAAACGCCTGTTGAGCAACGCTTGGATGCCGCCGCCGCTGCGCTGGGCATCAACCTTAAGCTGCTGAGCTGTCAGGCTGGGCACGCATGACCGTATTGCGCCTGTTGCTGGGCTTTGACTATGGCACCCGTCAAATCGGGGTAGCGGTGGGGCAACCGATTACCGGACAGGCCCGCGAACTCTGCACCCTGAAAGCCCGCGATGGCGTGCCGGATTGGACGCAGATCGAAGCCTTGCTGCGCGAGTGGCAGCCCGATGCACTGGTGGTGGGCTTGCCGCTGAACATGGATGGCACACCCAGCGAAATGAGCAGCCGCGCTGAAACTTTCGCACGTCGCCTTCATGGTCGCTTCAAATTACCGGTGCATACTCAGGACGAACGCCTGACCACTTTTGAAGCCAAGGGACAGCGCATGCGTCAGGGTCAGCACGGTGGTTATCGTGAGCGCCCCGTCGATGCCTTGGCGGCAGCCTTGCTGCTGGAAAGCTGGCTGGCGGAACATCCCCCCGCCTGAATTGCTCCGAGGAATACCCATGATTCTGCCCCGCCCCGAACACCTGCTGCCCCACATGGCTACAGCCCTAACCTGTTATCTGGCGGCGCGTAACATCCAACAGCCGCGTTTTGTCGGCATCCGCAGCGGTGGCGTCTGGGTGGCTCAGGCCCTGCTGGCTGAGCTTAACTGTGACGAGCCCTTGGGTACGCTGGACGTATCCTTTTACCGGGATGACTTCACCCAAAACGGCCTGCATCCCTTAGTACAACCCTCGGTGTTGCCCTTTGATATCGAAGGCCAGCATCTGGTGCTGATCGACGATGTGCTGATGACCGGGCGCACTGTCCGCGCCGCCCTCAATGAACTGTTCGACTATGGCCGCCCAGCCAGTGTGACCCTGGTCTGCCTGCTGGATCTGGATTCCCGCGAATTACCGATCCGTCCTGATGTGGTGGGGGCAACCCTAAGCCTTACCCCTGAACAGCGCGTCAAACTGCTGGGGCCTGCGCCTTTAGCCCTTGAACTGAAAACCCTCGCCAGCCAATAAGAGTCCCGCCATGCTGCCGACCGATGCCAAGCGCCCGTTACAGCTGAACGATAAGGGTCAGCTGCGCCACTTTCTGTCCCTCGACGGTTTGCCGCGCGCGTTGCTTAACGAAATCCTCGACACTGCTGATTCCTTCCTAGAAGTCGGCGCGCGCGCGGTGAAGAAGGTGCCCTTGCTGCGTGGTAAAACCGTGTGCAATGTGTTTTTCGAGAACTCCACGCGCACCCGCACCACCTTTGAGCTGGCTGCCCAGCGTTTGTCGGCGGATGTGATTACCCTCAACGTTTCCACCTCCTCGGCCAGCAAGGGTGAAACCCTGTTCGATACCCTACGCAATCTGGAGGCCATGGCCGCCGATATGTTTGTGGTACGGCATGCCGAATCCGGGGCGGCGCACTTTATGGCTGAGCATGTCTGCCCGGATGTGGCCATCATCAACGGGGGCGATGGGCGACATGCTCACCCGACCCAAGGCATGCTGGATATGCTAACCATCCGCCGCCACAAGGGGGATTTTAAGAACCTGTCGGTGGCCATCGTCGGTGATATTTTGCACTCACGGGTGGCGCGCTCCGACATGCTGGCGCTGAAAACCCTTGGTTGCCCGGATATTCGGGTGATCGGCCCCAAAAGCCTGCTGCCGGTGGGCATTGAGCAGTACGGCGTGCGGGTGTTCCATGATCTGGAAGCGGGCCTGCGCGACGTGGATGTCATCGTGATGCTGCGCCTGCAGCGCGAGCGCATGCAAAGTGGACTACTGCCCAGTCAAGGCGAGTTTTACCGTCTCTACGGTCTGACCACTCAGCGCCTGAGTCTTGCCAAGCCCGACGCCATCGTAATGCACCCCGGCCCGATTAACCGGGGCGTGGAGATTGAATCAGCGGTGGCTGACGGCGCGCAGTCGGTGATTCTCAACCAAGTTACCTACGGTATCGCCATCCGCATGGCGGTGTTGTCCATGGCCATGACCGGGCAGACCGCGCAACGTCAACTCAACCTGAATGCCGAGGAGCTGAACTGATGGCTATGCGTATCCTTGGGGGCCGCGTTATTGATCCGGCCAGCGGTTTGGATCAGCAGGCTGACCTCTATCTGGATCAGGGGCGGATTGTGGCCATCGGTGCGGCACCTGTTGGGTTTGTCGCCGAGCAGACCCTTGATGCCACAGGCCTGATCGTTGCGCCGGGCTTGGTGGATCTATCAGCCTCGCTGCGCGAGCCGGGTTACGGGCGCAAAGGCAGCATTGCCACGGAAACCCGCGCCGCGCTGGCCGGTGGCATCACTAGCCTGTGTTGCACGCCCAATACTCGCCCGGTGCTGGACAGCGCCACAGTGGCTGAGCTGGTGCTGGATCACGCCCGCGATGCAGATAACAGCCGGGTATTCCCCATTGGGGCGCTGAGTAAGGACTTGGCGGGCGAGCAGGTCGCTGAGCTGGTCGCTCTACGGGATGCGGGCTGTGTGGCCTTCGGCAATGGCCTTAAAGAATTCGACAGCGCCCGCAATTTGCGTCGTGCGCTGGAGTACGCCGCTACCTTCGAGCTGACCGTGGTGCTGCATTCGCAGGATCAGGATTTAGCCGAAGGCGGTTTAGCCCATGAGGGCGCAGTGGCTAGCTTTCTCGGTCTGAATGGCATTCCAGAGAGCGCGGAAACCGTGGCACTGGCGCGCAATCTGCTGCTGGTGGAAGACTCCGGCGTGCGCGCTCACTTCACGCAATTGTCCACGGCGCGCGGCGCACAGATGATTGCTGAAGCCCAAGCACGCGGCTTGCCAGTGACGGCGGACGTGGCGCTCTATCAGTTGATTCTGACGGATGAGGCGCTGCACGGTTTCTCCAGCCTCTACCATGTGTTGCCGCCGCTGCGCAGTCATGCCGACCGCGAAGGGCTGCGGGCTGCCGTGAAGTCTGGGGTGATTTCAGCCATTGCCAGCCATCACCAACCCCATGAAGCCGACGCTAAGCTGGCACCCTTTGGCGAGACTGAACCGGGCATCAGCAGCTTGGATATCTTCCTGCCGTTGGCGCTGACCTTGGTACAAGATGGCTTGCTGGATCTGCCGACCCTGCTGGCGCGTTTGAGCAGCGGCCCTGCTGCGGCCCTGAAGTTACCGGTAGGACGCTTGGCGGTAGGGGCTCCGGCTGATCTGCTGATGGTCGATCCGGCGCGTACCACCTTGGCTGGCGAGGCATGGCACTCCAAGGGGCGCAACAGTCCCTTTACCGGGCACTGTTTGCCGGGCGTGGTGCGTTACACCCTGGTCGCTGGGCAGATTCGCCACCAAGCGGACTGAGGGGGATGGGGAGCTGCACCTGTTGCTCCCCGCTGTTTAGGCGCTTAGGCCTCGCGCCTTTGTGCGTTTTGCAGGGTGAGTTGATCGTTCAGCGTCCAAAAATCGTAGAGCACGCCGACAAAGCATAGGCCGCCGGTGCAGAGGTACAGCAAGCCGGTCAGCCACTTGCCTTGGTAGAAGCGGTGTACGCCAAAGATGCCCAAAAAAGTCAGCAGCAGCCAAGCCACATTGTAATCCAGCGGGCCTGCGCTAAAGCGTAAGTCGGCTTCTCGATCCATGGATGGGATCAAAAACAGGTCGATAATCCAGCCGATAAACAGCAGCCCAAGGGTGAGAAACCATAGGGTTCCCGTCACCGGCTTGCCGTAGTAAAAGCGATGGGCTCCGAGAAAACCCAGTATCCACAACAGATAGCCGATGGTTTTGCTGTGGGTGTCAGGACGTGGCATGCAGCTCTCCGGCGCGGTGACGGGTCGAAAATCGCTGCATCATGCCTTGGCGTGGCTTTGTTGGGAATCGGCAGCTCACGGGGTTTCCTTGACGTCGCTGGGGGCTTTGGCGGCGGGTAGGTCGCGCCCGATCACCGCGAAAATCGAAAACTCGACCTTTTTGTACATCTGATAGGGCTTGATGGGATCGGCGAAATCCAGCGGGCGGCTGTCGAGGTTAATGCCAGCTTCCTTGATGAAGTTCAGTAGGGTGTCTGAGCGTAGGGCGTAATTGACGTTTTGCGGAAAGTCCTTGGTGCGCGCGGCAATCTCTGGGGCGTTGAGCTTAGAAACCACCACCCCTACCACGGAGCCGTCCGGCGCTAACACTGGGCCGCCGGAGTTGCCCTTTTGAATCTCGGCGCTGAGCTGGAATTGTTCGGCTCGAGGGCTGTTGCCGTTGATGATGCCCTGAGTGATCTTGCTCGACATGCCCATGATGTCCGGCTGCGGATAACCAATCACGAAGACTTCCAAGCCGATGGGCACTGTTTTCCAGTTAGCGATGGGCAAACCCGGTCGCAGGATATCCGCCTTGAGCAGGGCTAAATCAGTTGTAGGGTTGCTGTACACCAACTTAGCAATCATCCACTTATTGTTGGGCATTGGCCCTAGCAGGATCTGCGCGCGGTCTTTGATGGTGTGGTAGCTGGTGACCAGATGTCCGTAGTCGCTGACCAAAAAGGCCGTGCCCACGCCACTGGAGGCGGCAGCGGGTTTCTCTTGGGCGTGCAGCGGGAATGCGAGACAGGCCAGTAGAAGAAGGAGTGCGGAGTATCTCATGGGAATCTCTCTAAACCTTGGTGCAGAGCCTAGGGCCCAAAAACAACACAGGCTACCCGAAGGTAGCCTGTGTTGCCCAGCCGCTATTCAGCTTGCACTCAATGGTGCGAAGCCGCAGGCAGCGCCGAAGCGGGTGCGCCCGGTAGGCTGATTCGCACGTTCTGCATCATGCCGCTGTCCTCATGGTCGAGGATATGGCAGTGCAGCACGAAGTCGCCAATGTAGCGGCGATAGCGTGAGCGAATGGTGATCATATGGCCTTCTTCGACAAAGATGGTGTCGCGCCAGGTGCCTTGCATATTGGCGTATTGGCTGGGAATGCCGTTGGCATCCGCTTCGGGCGGGCCGCTGACTTCTTTGCCGTTAGGGTCAGTCACCGAGATAATTTGGAAGGGGTTCACATGGATGTGGAAGGGATGGCCCACTGCAAAGGAGGTCAGTTTCCACTCGTCCACTGCACCAAGTTCCAATTGGCGTTGTATTTGGTCGGCTTGGTAGGGCTGGCTGTTGATGGGGATCAGCTTGCCATCGCTGGTGGGTGGTGGCAGGTTGCGGCCAATTTCGCCGACCTCAAAGCGCGGCACTACGTCATTCTCGATCATGCTGGAGCTGACGATGCGAAAGCCTAGGGTGCGCTGGCCGGTGACTTCATCGGCTGCAATGCTGGGGTGGGGGATAAAGGCGGTTAGCTTAAGGTCATCGGCTAAATCTTCCAGCACCTGCTCACGCACCGCCCCTTCAGGCATTTGTGTCTTGGCGGCGGCGTTCAGGGCTTGGGTCAGTAGGCTTTGCGGGCTGTCGTTTTGCAAAGCGCCGTCCACCCGGATAAAACCTAGCAATTCACGGGGGAAGCTGTCGCGGTTGACGGTCTGCTCAGGGCGCAGGGTTTCGTCGATGATGCAGTAGGTGCCGGGTTCCTGAAAGACCATCAGCAAGTCTTCACGATAGCCCGGTTGGAAGGTGGTGGCCGTGCGCAGGGAAACTTGGCCGAGGGTCAGACCATCCTGTGCGATGGCAAACTGCGTAACCGCCTCACCTGTGCAACTATTTTGGATGAATTTCTCGCGGCGTTCGCGGCCTGCGGCCAGATCCATGCTGCTGAAGGCTTTGGCTGGATCTAGTTTGCGAATGCTGAACTGAATGGTGTCACGCACCCCGGCGTGAATCATCCGCCAGCGCTCTGGTACGCCGGTTTGGGTGTTGGTGAAGTAGGGTTCCGTCTGGCCATTGATGGCGGTGTGTCGCCCAGAAGTTGCCCAAGCGGTGGGGCCAAATTGTTGCTGATAGGTGTTTTCTGGGCTGACATCGGCCTGCCCGATGGTGCCGGTGTCACTTGGGCTGCACACCCAATGGCCATCAGCATTCTTCTTGATCTGCTGTACGAGCTTGCCGTCTTTTTCTACGGTTTCCCAGCAGGCATAGCCGATTTGTTGGAAGACTAGGGTGCGCTCTTTAAAGGCTTTGCCTTCAGGCGTGGTCAGCAGGGTGTCGATGTCGCCGGTCTTCAGTTGCTTGTCCACAAGTATGGGCAAGCGGTCGCCGCGAATAATCAGCGGGCCCACCATCCCGGAGGAGACTTGCAGCGCCGTAGAGCCGTGCAGGTGCGGGTGGTACCAGAAGGTTCCCGCCGGGTGATCGGCAGGGATGTTGTATTCGTACTGGAATTTTTGCCCCGGATCGATTTTTAGCAGCACGTTATCCGAGTTACCGGATGGGCTGACCCACAGGCCATGGCTGTGCATGTTGGTGCTGTTGAAGCAGTGCGCCCCGTTGGGGCTGGCACGGTGCTCGGTGCAGCTAGGGTCGTTGGCGGGGAGCTGATTGTTCAGGGTCAGGCGAAAGGTTTCACCCGGCCAAAGTTCCACTTTTGGGCCAATGTAAGGGATTTGCGGGTCGATGGCTGGGCCGGTGAAGGCCCGCAGTTTGACCTTGTCCTGACGCCGAGTGTCCGGGTTGAACAGGGTGCTTTCCACCTCTTCAATCCCCAGTTCATAGAAGACCTCGTTACCCGTCCCAGCAGGACGCGGGCGAACCGGCGGCAAAGCCTTGAGCAAGGTGGCGTCATTGGGGCCAACCGGGCTGTTCCAGAGCAGGGCGGCGGGCGGTTCGCGGACGATTTGCTCGGCGGGAATATCCTCCGCCAGCGCGCTTGAGCTGCCCATGCCGAGCAGCAGCGCGGCGTATAAGCTAGATAGGGGTAAGGGGCTGATGAGCTTCATATACCTGACAGTCCTTGCGGTTCCTTGAAGTGGTGTTGCCTGAATTATTGTTCATTCAGGCTCCTGTAATGCCTGTGTATTTTAGCTTAGGCCCGCGCCTATACCTCATCTGGCACCAAGGGCTTGCAGGGTGGAAACTCCACCCGCACCCTAAGCCCGCCGTGCTGACCATCCAGCAGGTGAATGCTGGCCTGATGGGCGCGGCAGATTTCGCCGACAATGGCCAATCCCAATCCTGCACCGTCGCGTTCTGGGTTGAGGCGGTGGAAGCGTTCAAATACCTTCTGGCGGGCGCTTTCCGGGATGCCGGGGCCGTTGTCTTCCACTTCCAGCAGGCCGGGCGGCAGCACGCGCAGGATGACTTGGCCCTCGCGGGCGGGCGTGTGGGCCATGGCGTTATCCAGCAGATTGCTGAGTAGCTCATTGAGCAAGGTGGGCTCACCCATCACCCAGACGTCTTGTTCAGCTTCCAGCGCCAGCGCTACGCCCCGCGCATGGGCTAAGGGCGCTAGGGCTAGGCCTAGGTTGCGGGCCAGGGTGCCCAGCTCAATGCGTTCGGCACTGCCTTCGGCTACGGCTTGGGCGCTGCTTTCAATGCGTGCCCATGACAGTAGCTGATTGGCCAGATGGGCCAGCCGATTGCTGCTGTGGCGGGCTTCCAGCAGGGTGTAATGCCAGATATCCGGGCTTTGCTCGCGCAGGCCTAGCTCTAGCCGCGCTTTAAGGGCGGCCAGTGGGGTGCGTAGTTCGTGGGCGGCATCGGCGATGAACTGGGATTGGCGCTCCAGCAGATGGCGCAAGCGGGCAGTGAACAGGTTTAGGGCTGAGACCAGCGGCAGGAGTTCGCGCTGCACGGTGAGCACCGGCAGCGGGCGCAGGTCTTCCGGGGAGCGCTCGGCTACGGCTTGCCGTAACTGTTCCAGCGGGCGCAACGCGGCGGTGACCATGAACCAGGCCAGTGCCATGGCACCTAAGGTCAGTAGGGTCATGCGCCACAGGGTATCGAGCAGCAGACCGCGTGCCATGCGCTCGCGGGCTTCTTCAGTTTCGGCGACGCGGATTTCAGCAATACCGCTGAGGGTAGTTTCGCTGACCGGCTGTTGCAGGCTGACCACTCGCACCCGTTGGCCACGGTAGTAGGCGTTGTAAAAGCGCGCTAAGGCCGGATAGTCGCGGGTGAGGGGCGTATCGGCGGGGGCGCTGGGCAGGTATTCGTAGCCGGAGACCAGTTGCCCGTCGAGGCCCAGTACTTGGTAGTAGATGCGTCCAGCGCTGTCAAAGGCGAAGTTATCCAAAGCGATATAGGGAATGCTGGCTTTCAGGTGGCCATCGCTTTCCGAAAGGCCCGCCGCAATGGTGCGGGCTGAGGCGAGCAGCGTGCGGTCGTAGGCGGTATCCGCCGCTTGACGCCCGTTAAAGTAGGCGCTCAGGCCGCTGATCACCAATAAGACCGCCAGCAGCGCGGCCATGCGCCGGAGCAGGCGACCGCGTAGGCTGCCTGCGACCTGAATGCTCTCGCCTGATGAGCCCTCGTTGCCCTCATTCAGCGTCACGAACGGACTCCAGCAAATAGCCTAGGCCGCGAAAGGTGACGATGCGCGCTTGGCTGTCTTCCAGTTTGCGGCGCAGGCGGTGGATATAGATTTCGATGGCTTCGGGGTTGATCTCGCCATCCAGCCCAAATACTTGGGAGGCCAGTTGCTCCTTGCTCATCACCCGGCCCGGCCTTGCAATCAGCGCGCTAAGCACCGCCTGTTCGCGGGAGGTGAGGTTGAGGGCTTCGCCCTTGAGGGTGAAGCGGCTGGTGTTGAGGTCGAATACCAAAGGCCCGCAGCGCTGCTGGCGCTCGCCACCCAGCACGCTGCGGCGCAGCAGGGCTTTGACCCGTGCTTCCAGTTCAGTCAGCTCAAAGGGTTTGGCCAGATAGTCGTCCGCGCCAAGGTTTAGGCCTTGCACGCGATCTTTGACTTCAGCGCGCGCGGTGAGCATCAGCACCGGCAGGCGATTGCCGCGTGCGCGCAGGCGGGCCAGTACTTCAAAGCCGTCCATTCTCGGCAATCCGGCATCCAGTACCACAAGGCTAAAGTCTTCGCTGGACAGCGCCAGATCAGCGGCGATGCCATCTTGCAGCACATCCACGGTCAGCCCTGTTGCGCGCAGGGCTTGGGCCAGACTGTCGGCCAGCGGGCTGTGATCTTCCACCAGTAGGATTCGCATAGACAGGCTATTCCAAAGACATCAGGGCCGCAGTGTACCCAGCTTAGTTAGGCAGGATGAACAGGCAAATCACTGAGTCTTTTCTGAAAGGCTGGCGAAAGTTTGGGGCGTTAGCATCCAAGCGCCGCCCGAAGTACGCCCCAGAGCAGCCAAGGCTAAACCGCCAGCGCCCTGAGGGATCGGTCGTTACAACAACAACAAAATAGAAACCAGAGGTACTCTCCATGCGTCGTTCGTCACGCTTGTCTTTGTGCTGTGCCGCCTTAACTGCCAGCGCGACCCTGATGTTGTCCGGCTCGTTACAGGCCGAACCCAAACGCCCCGAATGTATCGCCCCAGCCTCTCCCGGCGGCGGCTTTGACCTGACCTGTAAGTTGGCGCAAAGCGCGCTGATGGATGGCAAGCTGCTGGAAAAACCCATGCGCGTGACCTACATGCCCGGCGGTGTGGGCGCAGTGGCCTATAACACGGTGGTCGCCCAGCGCCCCTCGGAAGGGGGCACCATCGTGGCCTTTTCCAGCGGCTCGCTGCTGAACCTTGCTCAGGGTAAATTCGGGCGTTTTGATGAGAAGGACGTCAAATGGCTGGCCGCGGTAGGCGCAAGCTATGGTGCCATCGCCGTGCGCGCCGATTCGCCCTACAAAACCTTGGATGATCTAGCCGCCGCGCTGAAAAAAGACCCGGGCAAGGTGGTGATTGGTGCCGGTGGAACCCTCGGCAGTCAAGATTGGATGCAGACTGCCATGATCTCCAAAACCATGGGCGTCAACCCTAAAGACCTGCGCTACGTGGCCATGGAAGGCGGCGGTGAAATCGCTACCGCACTGCTCGGCGGTCACATTCAAGTGGCTAGCACCGATATTTCCGACTCCATGCCCCATGTGCTGAGCGGCAACATGCGCATTCTGGCGGTACTGGCCGATAAGCGCATCGACGAGCCCGACATGGCCAAGATTCCCACCGCCAAAGAGCAGGGCTACGACATCAGCTGGCCGGTAGTGCGTGGCTACTACATGGGGCCGAAGGTCAGCGAGGAGGATTACCTCTGGTGGAAGGCGACCTTCGAGAAACTCTTGGCCTCTGAGGACTTTGCCAAACTGCGCGACCAACGCGAGCTATTCCCCATCGCCATGACCGGAACAGAGCTGGAAGGCTATGTGCAAAAGGAAGTGGTTCGTTACCGCGCCATGGCCAAAGAGTTCGGTCTGATCCAGTAATTCCGCTTCAGGCTGCCGCTTAGCAGCCTGCTCAAGGAGTCCTTTATGCTGCTACAACGCCTGTTTCTAGGGATTTGGTTGCTGCTGGCATTGGCCATGATCGGTGTGGGAATGAGCTATCAGGCTCCGTTTGCCTATGAGCCGGTCGGCCCGCGCGCTTTTCCGCTGTTGATGCTGATCCTGCTGAGTGCGGGGCTTTTGTACCTAATCCTCAAGCCAACCCCGATCCATCGCGATGAAGATGAGCCTGAGCTGGATAGCCATGGCATACGCAAGGTGTTGCTATGCATCGGCCTATTGCTGGCCTTTGCTCTGCTGTTTGAGCCCTTGGGTTTTATCCTCAGCAGTATTGTAGTGGGCACCTGCTTGGCGCGGATGTATGGCGGCCAATGGCGTCCGGGGTTGTTGGCCGGTGCTGGGTTAGCCTTGGGTCTGTATCTACTGTTTGATCAAGTATTGGATGTGCCCTTGCCGTTGGGCTTACTCAGCTATGTGGGGGGCTGATCATGGATACGCTTAACTTTTTGATGCAAGGCTTTGGCGTGGCACTCACGCCGAGCAACCTGCTGATCGCCTTGATCGGTACGCTGATTGGCACCGTGGTGGGTTTGCTGCCGGGATTGGGGCCGATCAACGGCGTAGCGCTGCTGATTCCAGTGGCCTTTGCGCTGGGCTTACCCCCGGAGTCGGCTTTGATTCTGCTGGCAGCGGTGTATCTGGGCTGTGAATACGGCGGACGGATTTCCTCGATTCTGCTGAACATTCCCGGCGAAGCCTCAACCCTGATGACTACCTTGGACGGCTATCCCATGGCCCGCCAAGGTATGGCTGGCGTGGCGCTGTCGCTGTCGGCCTGGAGTTCCTTTTTAGGTGCTTTCATCGCCATCTGCGGCATGGTGCTATTTGCGCCTATGCTGGCTAAATGGGCCATTGCCTTCGGCCCTGCTGAATACTTTGTGCTGATGGTGTTGGCCACGGTGGCACTGGCCGGCATGGCCGGTGATAAACCGATGAAAACCCTAGTGGCTACTCTGTTGGGTTTGTTTCTGTCCTGTGTGGGCATCGACGCTAACAGCGGCGTATACCGCTTCACCTTCGACAGTATCCATGTGGCGGATGGCATTCAGTTTGTGGTGCTGGTGCTGGGCTTGTTCTCGGTGAGTGAGATCCTGCTGCTGTTGGAGAAAACCCACCAAGGTCAGCAAGCCATACAGGCTACTGGGCGCATGCTGTTTAACTTCAACGAAGCGCGTCGGGTATTTTGGGTCAACCTGCGCTGTGGCGTGGGTGGATTCTTCATCGGCGTATTGCCGGGAGCGGGGGCTACCTTGGCCAGCGCCTTGGCCTATATGACCGAGAAAAAAATGGCCGGTAGCAGCGGCACCTTTGGTAAGGGCGATATTCGTGGCTTAGCTGCCCCGGAGACCGCCATCGGAGCCTCATGCTGCGGCGCTATGGTGCCCATGCTGACCCTCGGTGTGCCCGGTTCAGGCACTACGGCGGTGATGATTGGTGCCCTGAGCCTGTACAACATCACGCCCGGCCCCTTGCTGTTCCAGAATGAGCCAACGCTGGTGTGGGGACTGATCGCCTCGCTGTTCATCGCCAACATGATGTTGCTGGTGCTGAACGTCCCGATGATCAAGGTGTTCACCCGTATTTTGGCTGTACCAAATTGGGTGCTGGTGCCGCTGATCGCCATCATTACCTCCATTGGTGTCTATGCGGTACATGCCACCACCTTTGATTTGATTTTGATGGTGGTGATCGGCGTGCTGGGTTATCTCCTGCGTAAGCTGGATTTCCCGCTGTCCCCCTTACTGCTGGGCTTTATCCTCGGCGGACACATGGAGCAAAACCTGCGCCGTGCGTTGTCCATCTCCAACGGCGAACTGGGTATTCTTTGGAGCAGCGGTATCGCTCAAGGCACTTGGCTGTTGGTGATCTTGATGCTCTGCTTGCCGCTGCTGCGTAGCTGGCGGCGTCGCGTGGTACAGCGCCGTGCTGAAGGCCTGATGGTAGATTGAGGCTCTGCCGATCCTACCTTGAGGAGTTTGCCCTGTGCCTGCGTTTAGCCTGTGGCGCTTGTTACTGCTGGGAAGCCAGCTATTGACCACTCCCCTGTGGGCTGCTGAACCGATGCGACCGGAGTGTATTGCTCCGGCCGCACCGGGCGGCGGTTTTGATTTAGCCTGTCGATTAGCGCGCAGCAGCCTGCAAGAAACCGGACTGCTGCACAGGCCGTTGGCCATTAGCTACATGCCGGGCGGGGTGGGCGCGGTGGCCTATAACAGCATCGTCGCCCAGCGGCCTGCCGAAGGCGGTACGCTGATCGCGTTTTCTACCGGTTCATTATTGAATATCGCCCAAAGCAAATTTGGCCGCTTTGATGAAAGGGCAGTGCGCTGGCTAGCCGTGATAGGTACCAGCTATGGCGCGCTGGCGGTTCGGGCGGATTCACCCTACCAAACGCTTAAAGACCTTGTGGCTGATATCGCCAAAGACCCCGATCGTGTGGTGATTGGCGCCAGTGGCAATATCGGCGGGCAGGATTGGATGCAGATGGCCTTGGTGGCCAAGGCGGCGGGGCTCAATCCACGGCGTTTGCGTTATGTGGCGCTGGAGGGCGGTGGCGAGACGGCTACCGCCCTCATCGGCGGACAGATTCAGGTGGCTAGTACCGATATTTCTGATTCCATGCCGCGTGTACAAAGTGGGCAAATCCGCATTTTGGCGGTGTTTGCCAAGCATCGCTTTGATGAACCGGCCATGGCACAGATTCCCACCGCGCGTGAGCAGGGCTACGACATCGTCTGGCCGGTACTGCGCGGTTTTTACATGGGCCCACAGGTCAGCGATGCCGATTACCACTGGTGGAAAGGCACCTTTGACCGATTGTTGGCCTCAGACACCTTCGCCCGCCTGCGCGATGAACGCAGGCTGCTCCCTCTGTCCCTGACGGGCGATGAGCTGACCCAGCATGTGCAGGCAGAGGTAGCGCGTTATCAACAAATGGCCCGCGAGTTCGGCCTTATTCGCTAAACGGCGGCAGGCCGTTCTCACTGGGAGATCACAACTGATGCAGCTTGAAGCGTTACGCGCCTTACTGGCTCGCCATCGGCACTGGCTATTTACGCCGCTGGCCGGAGCCTTAGGCGGTGCGACGGCCCAGTGGCTGGGCTGGCCGCTGCCTTGGATGATTGGCGCGCTATTAGGGGTTACCCTGCTGCGCTGTTTGGGGTGTTTGACTAATCCGGTGCCCCATGGCGTCAAACTGGGTCAGTGGATCATCGCTACCGGCATCGGTTTGCACTTTAGTCAGACGGTGCTGGAGCAAATCCTGCAACACCTTGGGCTGATCATTCTGGGCACTTTATTAACGCTGTCGGCCAGCATCACTGGGATAGTCTTGCACCGGCGTTATGGGGTGTCTCCGGCCACCGCCTTCTTTGCCAGCATGCCGGGCGGGGCCAATGAGATGGTCAACCTAGGCCGTCTCTATGAAGCCGATGTGCAAGCCGTTGCCGCCAGCCAAAGCCTACGCATGATGTTGGTGCTAGTCAGCGTCCCCGCCGCCTATGCGTGGCTGTTTGCTGAAAGCCGCATTGCCATCGCGCCCCATGCGCCAGCGGAGGCGCTCTGGCTGGGTCTGATCTTCACGCTAGGCGGCTTGATGGCTTGGTTGTTCCAGCGCTGGCAGTTTCCCAACGCTTGGCAATTGGGCGCGCTGCTGATGAGTATCCTGTGCGCTGTGGGCTTTGATCTGCATGTCGGCTTACCCGCTGGCGCAGGCGAGTTCGGCCAATGGCTGGTGGGCAGTACCCTTGGTTGCTATTTTGACCGCGCCTTCTTTCGGCGTGCTCCGGCCTTTATGCTGCGCACTTGCTTGGCCACCGTTTCGGCGCTGCTGCTGGCTATTCCCGTGGCTTGGTTGCTCAGCGCAGGCTCCGGGCTGGATATCCGCACCCTCGTGCTGGGCATGGCTCCGGGCGGGGTGGCGGAAATGAGCCTAACTGCTGAAGCCTTGGGTTTGCTGGTGCCATTGGTCACCGCCATGCAGGTATTGCGACTGTTATTGGTGCTGTTTTTGGCTGGGCCGGTATTTCGTGGTTGGATTTCCCTGCGCGCGCGGTACTCTTCTGCCGACTCTCCCTGACAGGTAACACGACATGGATATGGAAATTGAAGAGGTCATCGACCAACTGCGCGAGCTGAACGAGCCGGTGCCAGTGCCCTTGGAACTCCCTGATGAGGATTTGCTGGTGGAAATCGAGGAGCAAATGCTCATCGGCATTCCCTACGAGCTGCGCCAATTCCTCCTACAGGTTAGCGATGTGGTCTACGGCCACCTAGAGCCCGTCACCGCCGCTGATCCGCATTCGCACACCTTTCTGCCTGATGTAGCCTCCAACGCTTGGGCGGTGGGTATACCCCGTCACCTGGTGCCGCTCTGTCAGGACGGTGACGACTACTACGTCGTGGACTTAGAAGGCCGCGTACTGCACTGGAATGGCGACACCGCGCATCTGAACGAGGAAGACGGCTGGGACTCGGTCTGGCACTGGGTGGTTGATGTCTGGATGGAGATTTAAGCCCGCCTGCTTCTGAAGCCGGTACATTTGCGGCAGAATCCCCAGCCAGATCGGGATAAGGGCCGCATGTATGTCAAGTCATCAGCCGCACAGCACCCAGAGCCAGCCCTTGCTGCTGCTCAGCGACCGCTTTAGCGGCTGCTCACTCATCGAAGCCAGCGCCGGAACCGGCAAAACTTGGACGCTGACGGCCCTCTATGCCCGACTGCTACTGGAGCGCCAGTTATCGGTGGGGCAAATACTGGTGGTCACCTACACCCAAGCGGCCACCGCTGAGCTGCGCGAGCGCATCCGCGCGCGGCTGGCTAACTTGCTGGCCCTCTACGAAGGCCGCGCCCTTGAGGAAGAGGATGCCCTGTGCCAACAACTCTACGAGCAGTACAAACAGGATGAGACCAGCCATCGACGGATTCTGCTGGCTGTCCACGGTTTTGATGAAGCGTCCATCTTCACCATCCACGGTTTTTGTCAGCGCGCTTTGCAAGAGGCCGCTTTCGAAGCCGGGGGCGATTTCGACAACGAGCTAACCCCCGACGACCGCGACATCCTCGACGCGCTGCTCAATGACCTGTGGCGTGCTGAGCTGGCTAAGGCTGAGCCGCTGTGGGCGCGCTTTTTGGCCTCGGAAAAAATCACCCCCGTGCTGTTGCGCCAACGCTTGCGCGCTCATCTAGGCAAGCCTTACCTGCGGGTTGAACCCGCCGCTGAGCCTGTCGTGGCCGACCTAAGCGCCCTCGAACAGGCTTGGCAATGCGCCGCCGAGGCTTGGCAGCAGAGCGGCACTGACTGGATCGAGACCCTAGCGGCCCACAGTGGTCTGAGCCAGATCACCCATAAATCCAGTAAATTTGCCGGTTGGGGCCTAGAGTTAGAGGGCTACTTTGCCGGGGCGGCCTGCCTGTTTGATGCTCCGGAAGCCTTGCGTAAACTGGGTAGCGCGGCGCTTCACAAAGCCTGCAAAAAAGGCCAAAGCATTCCCGCAAGCCCACTGACCGAGGCCCTAGATAGGCTGATCAAGGCCTTGGAAGCAGCGCTGCCAGCTTGCGCGCAACGGCTGGTCAGTTTGCAGGTGCGCCTGCTTGAGCAACTCAACAGCGAACTGCCCAAACGCAAAGCCGCCCAGCGCCTACAGGCCTTTGATGACCTGCTCAATCAACTGCAACAGGCTCTGGAGGGTAGCAGTGGCGCACATCTGGCCAAGACCCTGCGCGAACAATACCCGCTGGCCCTGATTGATGAGTTTCAAGACACCGACCCCATCCAGTACGCCATCTTCCGGCATATCTACGTCCCGGAGAGCTCTGCGGAAGATACGCCTGCCGCCGACCTATGCTTTGTCGGCGACCCCAAACAGGCGATTTACGGCTTTCGCGGTGCGGATTTGCACACCTACTTGCAGGCCCGTGAACAGACGGCGCAGCGTTACAACCTGTCCACCAACTACCGCTCTACCCCGGCCTTGCTCGGTGCGCTAAACCGGCTGTTCAGTCGCCCCTTGGCCTTTTCGGAAGACCGCTTGGTCTACCAGCCGGTGCTGGCTTCAGACAAGGCCCGTGCGCCGCTGCGCTTACCGGAGGCCGAAGGTGACGCCGCTCTGTCACTGGTTTGGCTGGGCGATGGGCCACTGACCAAAGGGCAAGCCGATGGCTTGGTGGCCTTGGACACCGCCCGGCGCATCGCCCGTATTTTGAGCGCAGCCAGCCGTAACGAGGCGGGTTTTAGTCGTAGCGATGGCTTTGAACCCCTCAAAGGCGGTGACATTGCCGTATTGGTAGCCAACCACCGGCAAGCCAGCCTGATTGCCAATGCCCTGAGCGAACACGCCGTGCCCAGCGTGCGCCGAGGTCGCGACAGCGTTTGGCACAGCGAAGAAGCCCAAGAACTGGCCGCCGTGCTAGCCGTTTACGCTGAGCCCACCCATGAAGGCTGGCTGCGCTACGCGCTGGCCACGCGCTTACTGGGGCGCAGTGCCGAGAAACTGGAGGAAGCCCAAAATCGGCAAGATCTCTGGGATGCCGAGCGCGAGACCGCCGAACGCTACCACGAGCTTTGGCAGAAACAGGGCTTTCTGCGCCTGTTTCGCGTCTGGCTCGACGAGCAGGAAGTAGCCGAAAATCTGCTGACTCGTGACGACGGCGAGCGTCGCCTCACCAACCTGCTGCACCTTGGCGAGTTGCTACAGGCCGAATACCAGCGCCGCCCCGGCATGGAACCCTTACTGCGCTGGTTTGCTGAACAGCGCGAGGGCGAAGGTTTGGGCGACGACGCCTTGCTGCGTCTGGAAAGCGATGCCGAGCGCGTGCAGATCGTCACCATCCACACCAGCAAAGGGCTGGAATACCCCCTAGTGTTCTGCCCCTTTCTGTGGGATGGCCGCTTGCTGGGCAAGCGCCGCGAAACCGCGCGTTGCCATAGCGAAGATGGCCAACCCTTGTTGGACTTGGGCAGTGATGCCTTAGGCAGCCACCTCGAAAGCGCCCGCCAAGAAACCTTTGCCGAGCAATTGCGGCTGGTCTACGTCGCCCTAACCCGACCTCGCGAGCGCCTGTGGATACACTGGGGCCCTGTGGCCCAACAGCCGAAAAAAGACGGCAGCCTGTCGGAAGAAGGCCTACACACCAGCGCCATGGCTTGGCTGCTACACGCGCGGGACTGCGCGCAAGCCCCCGTGCTGGAACAACTGGCTGAGCACCTGAAACAACAGAGCCCCGCCGGGGTTCGCGCTGACCTAGAAGCCTTGGCAGAGGACAGCAATGGGCAAATCGCCTGCCTGCCCTTGGATGAGCAAGAAGCCAGCGCCAGCGGCGAATTGCGCGCCCAAAAGCCCGAACAGCTCAGTCAACTCAGCCGCAGCCTGCACAGTACATGGCGGGTCGGCAGCTTCTCCGGCTTAACCGCCGGCGTACACAAAGAAGCCCCCGACCGCGACGGGCTGGCCCTGCCCAGCAGCAGCGAACCGGGCAGCGGCATCTTTGCCTTTCCGCGCGGCGCACGGGCCGGTACCTGTCTGCACGCCATCCTTGAAGACTGGGCGCGCGGCAAAGGCAGCCTAGACGAATTGAGCGGCCCGGCCCTCATCGCCCACGGTTTGCCTGAGGAGGCCACCGCGCTCATCGCCCAGCACCTGCAACAGGTGGTGGACACGGATCTGAATGGCCAAGGGCTGCGCTTATCCGCCCTAGAGCCGTCGCGCTGCCTGCCGGAATTAGGTTTTACCTTCCCGGTGCGCGAGTTGGATGTGGTGCGCCTGAGCGCCCTGCTGAGCGATCCGGCCATGGCCTTGCCTGAGCCACTGCGCGAAGCCGCTGCACACCTAAAATTCGACAACCTGCGCGGCTTTCTCAAAGGGTTTATCGACCTGACCTTTGAACACCAAGGCCGCTGGTACATCCTCGACTACAAATCCAACTGGCTAGGCCCGGATGCCAGCCATTATCAGGGAGAGCACTTGTTGCACGCCTTGGCAAAGGAGCATTACTACCTGCAATACCTGATCTACTTGGTGGCATTGCGGCGCTTTTTGCGCCTGCGTCTGGCGGATTTTCATGATGATCAGCTGGGCGGGGCCTACTACCTGTTTTTGCGCGCCATGCCAGAAGCCGGGGTGTATTTCGCGCGGCCCAGCGATGCGCTGCTGGATGCCCTAGATCGGTTGTTTGAGGAGGGTTGCTGATGGCTCATGCAGTGTCGGAATGGCCCTTTGGCCCCCTAGAGCGCGCCTTTGTTGCCAGTTTGCAACGGCTGGAGCCAGACAGCCCAAGGCTGGTGTTGCTCTCGGCGGCGCTCTGCTGCCAAGCCTTGGGGCAGGGCGATGTCTGCCTCAAGCTAGAACGCTTTGCCGGTCAGCAGCCTTGCTCAGACTGCGAAGACCGCCTACCCGCCTTAGCCGATTGGTGCGCACTGTTGAGCGGCTCGCCGTTGGTGGGCGCACCGGGGGACTATGCACCGCTGATTCTGGACGGCGATCAGCTCTATCTAGCTCGCTACCATGCTTATGAACAGCAATTAGCCGCCTCCCTGCTGGCGCGTAATCAGCAGCCATTAGCTGTGGATGAAGCCCAGCTCAGCAACAGCCTACAAAACCTGTTTGCCAACAACACCCAAAGCCCGGATTGGCAAAAATTGGCGGCCGCCCAAGCGGTACGCCGCCCGCTGGTGGTGATCTCCGGTGGGCCGGGGACGGGCAAAACCACCACCGTGGTACGCCTGCTGGCCGCCTTGCTGGAACAACCCAACGGCTTAACCTTGAGCATCGGTTTGGCCGCCCCTACCGGCAAGGCCGCCGCGCGGATGGCTGAAGCCATTCGCACCGCCAAAGCTACACTGCCGGTCAGCGACGCCATCAAAGCTGCATTGCCTGATGAGGCGCGCACCCTGCATCGGCTGTTGGGCAGTCGCGGCGATAGCCCACAGGTGCGCCATCATCCCGGTCATCCCCTAGCCTTAGATGTGCTGGTGGTGGACGAAGCCTCCATGGTGGATCTGGCGCTCATGGCCAAGTTGGTGGCCGCGCTCTCACCCAAGGCGAGGCTGATTTTGCTCGGTGATAAAGATCAACTGGCTGCTGTAGAAGCCGGGGCGGTGTTTGCCGAACTCTGCGAAGGCGCAGGCTTTAGCCCGGAGACCGCCGCTACCCTAGAGCGCCTCACCGGACAGGCCGTGCCTAGCCAAGCGCCTAGCTCACAGATGGGCGAAGCGGTGGTGCTGCTCAGTCACAGCCATCGCTTTGCCGGAGACAGCGGCATCGGTGAGTTGGCGCGGCGCATCAATGCCGGAGCAGTCGCCGATACCCTGAGTCTATTGCGCGAGCAGCGCCCGGATCTGGCTTGGCAAGAAGCGCCGACCCCGGCAAGGCTGCTGTCACGCCTCAACCTAGGTTATCAGGCCTATCTTGAGGCCAGCATCCACAATGATCCCGCCCAAGCCTTTGCCGCCTTCAACCGCTTTCGCGCGCTTACCGCGCAACGCGAAGGGCCTTTTGGCCTGAATGAACTCAATGCGGCCTTGGAGATGCGCTTTAAACAGCAGCTAGGCATCGCCCCGCAAGAACGCTGGTACGCGGGCCGCGCCATCATGGTGCGCCAAAACGACTATGCGCTGGAGCTGTTTAATGGTGATGTGGGCCTGTGCCTGAGCACCGAACAGGGCTTACGGGTGTTCTTTGAGGCCGAACAAGGCTACCGGGATTTTTCCCCCGCCCGTCTGCCCAGCCACGACAGCGCCTTTGCCATGACCGTACACAAAAGCCAAGGCTCGGAGTTTAGCGAGGTGCTGCTGATTTTCCCTGAGCAATCCAGCCCCCTGCTCAACCGAGCGCTGCTGTACACCGGGATCACCCGCGCGCGCCAGCAGGTGGAAATCTGGGCCAAACCGGCACGTCTGAGGGAAGCAGTAGAGCTAAAAACCGAGCGAGCCGCCGGTTTGGCGGGGCGTTTAGCCCATTAAGCCCGGTTGCTACTTGGCGGTACGCGCGGCTCGCCAATGGGGTTTCACATAGCGGCCATCCTTGCGCTGATAGCCCTTCACATAGACGGGCTTACCGGGGGCGGCGCTTGCTGGCTTTAGCGCGGCTGCTTCGTTAGGTGCTGCGGCGCTGACGGGAGCCACCGCGCTGGCCAAGGTGTTTGCTGGTGCTGCGAGGGGTAGATTGCGCCGCGCTTCCTCTAGGCCGATCAGTTCTAGGCCGATGTCCTCGCATTCGCCATGGGTAGCAATGGTCAGATGATGACCGGGGTAGTAACGCGCCATGGCCTCAGAAACGGAAGCGCGCAGACTGATGGGCGTCTGGGTGGACTGGTAAACCAGCTTGTTATCGGGGCTGGTCAAGATGTAGCAATGCTCGGCGGCATGGCTGTGAGTCACCCCAAAGGCCATGCAGAGCACGAGCCTTAGCATCCATTTCATCCTTGAGCCTCCTTTCTTGAGGGTGATTGGCAAAAAGGGTGCAGTCTTTAGCGCCCCGGCACCAGTAATAGATCGCAGGGCGGTTGTGTCAGGCACCAAGACACCAAGCCACCCACCAGGGTTTGGCTTAGCAAGCCACGGCGGTGTACGCCCAGTGCCAGCACCTGCGGTTGCCAGTCGGTGATGGCCTGTTCCAGACAGCCATAGCGCTCCCCCTGATAGAGGGCGGGGCTGAGCTGAACGGGCGCGTCGGGCAGGCTGGCGCGTAGCTCATCAACCCACTGGTTTAGCAGGCTGTGCTGTAAGGCCAGCTCTTCGGCGGCAGGTGGGTGAATGGCGGTGCCTTCCAGTACATGAATGGCCTGTAGTTGCGCCCCAGCATCCAGTAATGGCCACAGATGTTGCAGGGCTCGATTGGCGCAGGTGGAGAAATCCAAGCCCGCTAAGGCGCGCTGGTAAGGCTGTTCGGCAGTCTGGATCACCAGCAGCAAGGGCAGACGGCTTTCGATCAGCAAGCCTTCCAGCGTGGTGCCCGCAAAACCGGTGGTTGAGCGCGCGTGATGTGCGCCTAACAGCAACAGGTTAGGCGCGAGCCCTTCCAATAGCTGGGCAAGGGTCTGCATGGCTGGCCCTGAGTAGATATGCAGCGCCGCCCCTTCCATACCGTAAGCCTCTAGACGCGCCTCAAGGGCTGGGCGGATCGGCGCGGGCACTGGGCCTGTAGGGTCGCTGTGTACATAAACCAAACTGAGCCGCGCGCCGCACTGCTTGACCAATTGGGCGGCGCGCGCAAGGGCCAGATCGGCCTCGGCGCTGAGGTCATGGGCCACCAACAGATGCAGCGGCGCGCTGGCGCGGGGCGTGGGCATCAGGGGTGACCGTCCTCGTCGTCCTCGTCGCCGTCCACCTTCATGTCCAGCTCTTTGATTTTGCGGGTCAGGGTATTGCGGCCCCAGCCCAGCAGCACGGCGGCATCACGACGGCGTCCAGCGGTGTGCTTGAGGGCGGTTTCGATCATCACCCGTTCAAAGCTGGGTACGGCCTCGTTGAGTAGATTGCTTTGGCCGCGCGCTAAGGCTTGGTCGGCCCAGTTGCGTAGCGCTTGCTCCCAATTTTGCCCGGACTGATTGGCCGCTGGCAGATTGAGCAGCTCAGGCGGCAGATCGTCCACCAGCACTTCGCGCCCAGAAGCCATTACAGTGATCCAGCGGCAGGTGTTCTCCAGTTGCCGCACGTTGCCCGGCCAAGGCAGGGTGCTGAGGTATTCCTCGGTTTCCGGCTTGAGCCCCTTGGGGTCGACGGCCAGTTCCTGTGCTGCCCGCGCCAGAAAGTGTCGCGCCAAGGCCGGAATATCCTCACGTCGATCAGCTAGCCGTGGGATGTGAATGCGGATGACATTTAGGCGATGGAATAAATCTTCACGGAATTTACCGCCGCTGACCAAGCCTTCTAGATTCTGATGGGTAGCGGCGATGATGCGCACGTCCACCTTGATGGGCGTATGACCGCCCACCCGGTAAAACTCGCCATCTGCCAGCACGCGCAGCAGCCGGGTTTGGGTGTCGGCAGGCATGTCGCCGATTTCATCGAGAAACAGCGTACCGCCATCGGCCTGTTCAAAGCGGCCTCGGCGCTGGTTGGCCGCGCCGGTGAACGCGCCCTTTTCATGACCGAACAGCTCGGACTCCATCAAGTCCTTAGGGATTGCCGCCATGTTCAGGGCGATAAAGGGCGCAGCCTTGCGCGGGCTGTGGCGGTGTAGGGCATGGGCGACTAGCTCCTTGCCGGTGCCGGATTCGCCGTTGATCAGCACGGTGATGTTGGAGTGGGACAGCCGGCCAATGGCGCGGAATACCTCCTGCATGGCTGGCGCTTCACCGATGATTTCCGGGGTCGGCGTTTGCTCGGCAGGCATCTGGATACCTTCTTGCTCCTGAGCGTGCTGATAGGCGCGCTTGACCAGCGACACCGCTTCATCCACGTCAAAGGGCTTGGGCAGGTATTCAAAGGCTCCGCCCTGATAGGCGGCCACGGCGCTGTCTAAATCCGAATGCGCGGTCATGATGATCACCGGCAAGCGCGGGTGTTGATCGCGAATTTGCGCCAGCATGTCCAAGCCGCTAGAGCCGGGCATGCGGATGTCGGAGATGATCACATTGGGCTGCTGACGGCTCAGGCGCGCCAGCACGCTTTCGGCGTTCTCAAAGCTCTGGGTGGTAATGCCTTCGCGTTGCAGGGCTTTTTCCAGCACCCAGCGTATCGAGCGGTCATCATCGACAATCCAGACGGTTTCACCATGGGTCATGGGGACATCGCTCCTTGTTCAAGCGGCAGGTAGATCGAGAATACGGTTTGGCCGGGATGGCTTTCGCACTCGATCAGTCCTTGGTGTTGGCTGATGATGTTCTGAGTAATGGCCAGCCCTAGTCCCGTACCGTCGGGTCTTCCGCTGACCATGGGGTAAAACAGGGTGTTCTGTAAATCGGCCGGAATGCCGGGGCCGTTATCGGTAATGGACAGGTGAATCACCAACCGATGCCGCGTATGGCCGATCACAAACTGACGCAGGGTGCGGCTACGCAGGGTAATGCGTCCACAGCCCCAGGCCGGGCAGTCCTGACAACTGGCGATGGCTTGGGTGGCATTGCGCACGATGTTCAGCACGGCCTGTATCATCTGTTCCCGATCCATCAAGGTTTCCGGGATGCTGGGGTCGTAGTCGCGCACCAGCGTAATGCGCCCTTGGGTTTCCGCTTCTACCAGACTGGCTACCCGCTCCAACACCTCATGGATGTTGGTCATGGACAGCGCCGGGAGCTTATTGGAACCGAGCATCCGATCCACCAAATTGCGCAGCCGGTCGGCTTCTTCAATGATGACTTCGGTGTAGTCGCGTAGCTGAGGATCAGGCAATTCGCGGGCCAGTAGCTGCGCAGCCCCTCGGATACCGCCCAGCGGATTTTTGATCTCGTGGGCCAGTCCGCGCATCAGCATCTTGGAGGTTTCCTGCTTGGAGAGCTGGTTTTCCTCCTTAGTCAGGCGCAATAGGCGTTCACGCGGTAAGACTTCCAGCAGCAGCATGATCTTGCCATCCGCCAGTAGGGGCGTGACCGCATAGGCGACGATCTGCGCATGGCCGTGGGTCGAGGTCAGCGCCACCTCGCGTTTGGTGAAGGGCTGTGCCTCTTCCACCGCTTGGCGTAGGGAGGTCAGGGCCTCGGGCGACTCGCTAAACAGGTCGCTGATAAAGTGCCCGTAACTGCGTTGGCCGCTGGTGGTCAGGAGGATTTCCGCTGCCGGGTTCATATAGGCCAGCCGCAGTTCGGAGTCCAGCAGCAAGGTGGCCGTGGTTAGGTTTTCAAGCAGCAGACGTTGCAGAGATTCATCAATCATGGAGGTGGCCGTCTGTGACTGCGGTGGCTGGTGAACAGGCCAAAGGCTGCCCAGCGGCTCAATAAGCGCTGGCGAAGGGCTGCTCGCTGCCAATTATGACCTGAAATGGTGCGTTTGTATCAGGGAATGCTGGGTTTCGCACCGCGCAGATCATTGACATCCTCCCCGCCCTAAAGGGCGGGGATTCCCACAACTGGACGGCCATGCCCGACCGCGAGAATGTTCTTAGCCGCGTTAATGTCGCGGTCGTGCCTGACACCACAGGCACTGCAGGTCCATTCTCTTATTCCAAGCCCTGCGATACCTCTCGGCCTCGAATCCGGCAAGCAGCCACAATTCGAACAGGTTTGGGTGGTGTACGCCTCATTAACCACTTTAAAAACAATGCCTGCGCCATCGCATTTGTATTCCAGCATTGTTTTCAGCATGGCCCAGCCCGCATCCAGTACGGATTTGGCCATCTTGGTTTGGGTTAACGAGGAAGATTTAACATTGCCGACATAGATTTCACCGGCACGCTTCACCAGCTGTCGGCTGAATTTATGCAGAGCATCTTTGCGTCGGTTGGCAATTTTGGCGTGTATAGCCTTCACGCGCTTTTTCTTGCTGGCCCGTTGAGCAGCCGCCAGCTTGGGCTCTAAGTCACGATAGAAACGCCCCGCTTCCAGTTTTGTACCATCGGAACAGGTGGCCGTGTCTTTTAAGCCAAGATCAATACCAATCTTGTCCTGACCCGCTGGAACAGCCACCTCGACTTCAACCACTACGTTGAAGTACCAGCGGCCACGGGCATCTTCGTTAAAGCTGCCGGAGCGGAATTTGTACTGCGATAGGCCGTAAGAATCCCACACCTTGAAGTAATGCCCATTATGGTAAAGCTGCCCATTCTTCCAGCTAGCTGCGCCGGTATTGATCGGTATCCACCCCAGCGAACGGCGCACCCCGCCAGACTTGCGCCAGTTCAGGCGAGACTTTTTAAACTGTTTACGGCGCGTGACGTATTCGCGGGCAATCTCTTGTAGGGTTTGAGAGTGCAGCCCCAATTCTTTGTTCGCGCCTTTGGTATAAGGATGCAGATCAAAAGCAGACAAAAACTGCCCACGCTCCCGAATGGATCGGCTGCTGAGTTCGTTCAGATAGTTCCAGACACCGTTCACACTCCGAGCCATCTGCTGCAACAGCGGAGCATGCTTGTCTCGAACCCGAACCTTGAGGGTCTTGGTCTGTTTCATGAGCCCATGCTAACGGAATAAAGACCGTTCTGGGGAGGCTATGCCTCCCGCGCTATCCATCCCCGTACTAGAAGTACGGGGTTTTTCGCGCGAAAATGATAAAACCGAGACAAGGCATCAGCCCTTGTCTGGTTATAGTCGATTAGACAGGGGTTTTTCTTACACCGTATGCAAATACCAGTTGTACTCCAGATCGGAAATGGAGTGTTCAAACTCAGCCAGCTCGCTCTCCTTACAGGCCACGAACACGTCGATGTAGTCCGGGCTGATATAGCGGGCCATGATTTCGCTGTCGTCCAATTGGCGCAGGGCATCGCGCAGGTTGGTCGGTAAGCCCTGCTCCACCTGCTCGTAGGAATTACCCTGAATCGGCGTACCGGGCTCAATCTGATTGGTCAGCCCGTGGTGAATGCCCGCCAGCACAGCGGCCATCATTAGATAGGGATTGGCATCAGCTCCGGCCACGCGATGCTCAATACGAATGGCATCGGCGCTTTCAGTGGGTACGCGCAGGGCTACTGTGCGGTTGTCCAAGCCCCAGCAGGGCGCATTGGGGACGTAAAACTGCGCGCCAAAACGCCGGTAGGAGTTCACGTTGGGGCAGAGAAAAGCCATGGAGGCGGCCATGGTTTCCTGCAAACCACCGATGGCGTGGCGCAAAGGCGCGTGGTGCTCCGGGTCTTGAGTGGCAAAGATGTTGTTGCCATCACGATCCAGAATGGACACATGCAGGTGCAGCCCGTTACCGGCTTGCCCCGGATAGGGTTTGGCCATGAAGGTGGTATCCATCTCATGGTCATAGGCGATGTTTTTCACCAGCCGCTTCAGCAGTACCGCGTAGTCACAGGCTTTGATGGCGTCCGGCACATGGTGCAGGTTGACCTCAAACTGCGCGGGGGCGCTTTCCTTGACGATGGCATCGGCGGGAATGCCTTGCTCGCGGGCACCTTCCAGAATGTCTTGCAGGCAGTCCACGTACTCGTCTAGGTCATCAATCAGATAGACCTGTGTGGAGTGTGGCCGCTTGCCGGAAATCGGTGAGCGCGGCGGCTGCGGGCGGCCATTCACGTTTTCCTGATCAATCAGGTAAAACTCCAGCTCAAAGGCCGCGCAAAGGGTTAGGCCTAGCTCATCAAAGCGGCTGACCACTTGGCGCAGCACTTCACGCGGGTCGGCAAAAAAGGGCAAACCGTCCCGCTCGTGCATGGTCATCAAGAGCTGCGCGGTGGGGCGTTTCTGCCAAGGCTCCTTGCTCAGGGTGTTGGGAATCGGCAGGCACATGCGGTCAGCATCACCGATGTCCAGCCCAAGGCCGGAGCTTTCCACGGTGATACCGTTGATATTAAGGGCGAACAAGGACGCCGGGAGATTAATACCCTTTTCATAGACCTTGTGCAGACTGGCGCGCTCAATGCGCTTACCACGCACCACGCCATTCATATCGGCAATCAGCAGGTCGACGAACAGGATTTCCGGGTGTTCCCTGAGAAAGTCGTTCGCTTCATTGAGCTGGACGACGCGCGGCTGGGCGGACATGGCAGGACACCTTCGATCTTGTTGAAAATTTCAATCAATTCCTGTGTCTCTGGCAGTCAATCGGAAAGCCCTCAGGCTGTCAATAGCCGGGATTTTCTGCCGATACAGGCTGTTTTAGCAGCGAGATACTTAATTTACCCACAGCTAATGGCGCTAAGCTGCTGTAGTCCACTGCTTCTATTGTAAGAAAAATTGAACAAGTCTACCCTCCAGCCATTACTCCCCCGTTGCGAGCGAGTGTTGCTATGACCCGTCTGCCGCTGATTGGTATTTCTGCCTGTACGTCCCGCTTGGGACACCATCTGTTCCATATTGCTGGTGACAAGTACCTACAGGCGGTGCTGACCGCCGGTCTACCCGTGATCGTCCCGGCCTTAGGCGCACGCATAGACAGCCGTGCCATGGTGGCGCATTTAGATGGCTTGCTGTTTACCGGCTCGCCCTCCAATGTTGAGCCGCACCATTATCAGGGCGAGGGCGCGACCAGCATCGCCGGCCCCCACGACCCCGCCCGAGACAGCACCACCCTGCCGCTGATTCGCGCGGCCATTGCCGAAGGCGTGCCGGTGCTGGGCATCTGCCGGGGCTTTCAGGAAATGAACGTAGCCTTTGGCGGCAGCCTGCACCAAAAAGTCCACGAGGCAGGCCCCTATCAGGATCACCGCGAAACCCCGGATCAGCCGGTGGATGTGCAATACGGCCCTAGCCATGAGCTGAACATACAGCCGGGCGGCTTGTTGGCGGGCATCGGCTTACCGGCACAGATTCAGGTGAACTCCCTGCACGGCCAAGGCGTCGAACGCTTAGGCCAAGGTTTGCGGGTGGAAGCCTTAGCCCCAGATGGGCTGGTGGAAGCCTTTAGCGTGGAGCAGGCCAGCCGCTTTGCCCTAGGCGTGCAATGGCATCCTGAATGGCAAGTGCAGAGCAACCCTCACTATCTGGCGATCTTTGAGGCCTTTGCTCAGGCCTGCAAAGCGCGGGCTCAGCAGCGCCACTTAGCCTGATAAGGGGGCTTGGCTTGGGTGCTGAGGGAATACCCCATTCACTGAGCACAGGACATACACCCGACTCCCCACGTACAACTGCCATAACGGATTTTGCGGGCGCGAAAAAAGCGCCTGCATTAGGATCATGGCGCTGTGCACCTTTGAATTATCAGGCTTTCACACACGCTCTCTGTCGCTTTCACAGAGGTGCGGGGACGGTAGAGGGGTTAGGTGGGGGGAGTCAATAGAAGCTACTTTTGATAATTAGCTGCTATCGAGCCTGCGAGACGGCTAATTTTGCAAACCCAACCTGCTTGGTTCTGGGCAGGAAAATGCCCTTGATGCAGTTGGGGTTGTTGACATCCTCCCCGCCCTAAAGGACGGGGATTCCCACAACTGGACGGCCATGCCCGACCGCGAGAATGTTCTTAGCCGCGTTAATGTCGCGGCCATGCCTGACACCACAGGCACTGCAGGTCCATTCTCTTATTCCAAGCCCTGCGATACCTCTCGGCCTTGAATCGGGCAATGCGCCACAATTCGAGCAGGTTTGGGTGGTGTACGCTTCATTAACCACTTTAAAAACAATGCCTGCGCCATCGCATTTATATTCCAACATTGTTTTCAGCATGGCCCAGCCCGCATCCAGTACGGATTTGGCCATCTTGGTTTTGGCTAATGAGGAAGATTTAACATTGCCGACATAGATTTCACCGGCACGCTTCACCAGCTGTCGGCTGAATTTATGCAGAGCATCTTTGCGTCGGTTGGCAATTTTGGCGTGGATCGCCTTGACACGCTTTTTCTTGCTGGCCCGTTGAGCAGCAGCCAGTTTAGGCTCAAGATCACGGTAGAAGCGACCCGCTTCTAGTTTGCTGCCATCGGAACAAGTCGCGGTGTCTTTTAAGCCTAAGTCGATACCGATCTTGTCTTGACCTACGGAAATCTGAGCATCTACTTCAACCACTACGTTGAAGTACCAGCGGCCACGGGCATCTTCGTTAAAGCTGCCGGAGCGGAATTTGTACTGCGATAGGCCGTAAGAATCCCACACCTTGAAGTAATGCCCATTATGGTAAAGCTGCCCATTCTTCCAGCTAGCTGCGCCGGTATTGATCGGTATCCACCCCAGTGAACGGCGAGTGCCACCAGACTTGCGCCAGTTGAGGCGAGACTTTTTAAACTGTTTACGGCGCGTGACGTATTCGCGGGCAATCTCTTGTAGGGTTTGAGAGTGCAGCCCCAATTCTTTGTTCGCGCCTTTGGTGTAAGGGTGCATGTCGAAGGCAGATAAAAACCGACCACGCTCCCGAATAGATCGGCTGCTGAGCTCGTTCAGATAGTTCCAGACACCGTTCACACTCCGAGCCATCTGCTGCAAAAGCGGAGCATGCTTATCTCGAACCCGAACCTTGAGGGTCTTGGTCTGTTTCATGAGCTCATGCTAACGGAATAAAGACCGTTCTGGGGAGGCTATGCCTTCCGCGCTATCCATCCCCGCACTAGAAGTACGGGGTTTTTCGCGCAAAATTGATAAAAAAAGCACTCGGCAGTAATGAAGCCCAAGGCGGCAGATAGAGAGGTGTCTAGGCGGGGGATAGCCGCCGTGTGGGCGGCGGCTGGAGAGACAATAAGACGCAGTGGCTGAGGAATGCCTTAAGGCTTGGCGCTGTAAATCTGGTCGAAGATGCCACCGTCATTGAAGTGGGTCTTTTGGATTACCGGCCACTCGCCAAAGGTTTTCACCACGGGCAGGAAGTCTACTTTGGGGAAACGGTCGGCAAATTCAGCCAAAATTTTCGGATTGCGCGGGCGCAGGTAGTTTTGACCGGCGATCCGCTGGCCTTCTTCTGACCACAGGTAAGCGAGGTAGGCTTCGGCTTCTTCGCGGGTGCCTTTTTTGTCCACGACCTTATCGACGATGGCTACCGGCGGCTCTGCTTCGGCGGATACGCTGGGGTAGATCACTTCAAAGCCGCCACGTCCAAATTCGCGGGCGATCATTTCCGCTTCGTTCTCAAAGGTGACTAGCACATCGCCAATTTGGTTTTGGATGAAGGTGGTGGTAGCGGCACGTCCGCCGCTGTCGAGCACTGGTGCTTGGCGGAACAGCTTGCCGACAAAGTCGCGCGCCGCTTGCTCATTGCCGCCTTGTTTTTGCACATAGCCCCAAGCCGAGAGGTAGGTGTAGCGGCCATTACCTGAGGTTTTGGGGTTAGGGACTATGACCTGCACGCCTTCTTTGAGCAGATCTGGCCAATCTTTAAGCTGCTTAGGGTTGCCCTTGCGGACGATGAACACAGTGGCCGAAGTAAAGGGCGCGCTGTTGTTGGGCAAGCGGCTGGCCCAGTCGGCGGGAATCAATTGGCCGTTGTTGTGCAGGGCGTTGATGTCGGTGGCCATGTTCATGGTGATGACATCGGCCTGTAAGCCATCAATCACTGCGCGGGCTTGCTTGCTAGAGCCGCCGTGGGACATTTGGATGGTCAGCGGGCTGCCGCCTTTTTTCTCCCATTGTTTGAGAAAGGCGGCGTTGTAGTCTTTGTAAAAATCGCGCATGACATCGTAGGAGACGTTCAGCAAGGTGGCCGCCTGTAAGCCTGAGGCTAGGCTCAGTCCAGTGGCCAGTAGGGAAGCGCTCAGCAGTCGTTTCATGGGGTACCTGTGAGTGATAAAAGAGGATGGGAGAAACAAGGGCAAGCCTATAGAGCCTTGCCGCCTAGGGGTATGGCAATCAATCAATGATTAACCGGGTAAATACAGGTGTTGTGGCAGTAATTCTGGGCCATCGCAGACTAGCAGTGCGAAGTGCAGGCAGTTTTCCAGCGCCCGGGTATTGCCGGGCCAGCGTTGGTTGAGCAGTAACTGCCGAGTGGCTTGGTTCAGAGTGGGCAGCGGCAACTGAAGGCGCTTGCTGTACAGGCCTAGGAAGTGTTCAGCCAGTGGCAGAATGTCGGCGGGCCGTTCGCGCAGGGGTGGCAGGTGCAGCTGGCCTGGATGCAGGTAGTTAAATAGCTGTGGATTGAAGCGTCCCGCCTGTACTGCGCGTTCTAGGTTAAAGCTGGTGGCAGCTACTAAGCGTACCTCTACAGGCGTGCTTTGCTGAGCGCCTACCCGTAGCACTTCACCTTGCCTTAGGGCATTCAGCAGTTGGGCTTGCAGGGGCAGGCTGAGGTCGCCGATTTCTTCCAGATACAGCGTGCCTTCATTGGCTGAGCCAAACCAACCGGCGCGGCTGCTCAGGGCACCGCCTTGCACGCCAGCGATGTGGCCAAAGAGTTCGGCTTCGCCATGGGCTTGGCTGATGCTTCCGCAATTGACGGCAACAAAGAGCCCGTTGCGTTCGCTGCCTCGGTGAATCTGTCGGGCCAGCAGCTCCTTGCCGGTGCCTTGCTCACCCTCAATGAGAATGGGCGCGTTACCGGGGGTGAGGCGTTCTAGCTCGATTTGCAATTGCTGGGAGCGTGGATCGGCAAACACCAGCGCCCCGGCGCGGATGCTCAGGGGGCTGCGTTCGCTGTCGGCAAAGGCCAGCAGCGGCGGCCCGCCTTGGTGAGTAAGCAGCATGGTGACTCCTCATCGGCGGGGCTAGGCCGCCGCAACCCTTAGGCACGCCGCCGTGCCCGTTGTTCAATTAAATTTTGTAGGCGGAACAGGTGAGCAAAACCCTGTTCCCAGCAGTGATGCCCGGATTTGACGTTGATATGCCCTACGCCGACTAGAATTGCCGCCTCGCTGCCCCAGTCACGGGCCATCTCTAGGGCGCGCAAGGGCGTAGCGGCGGGGTCGTTGTCAGAACCGACCAACAGGCTGGCAAAGGGCAGTGGCTCTTTGGGAATGGGGCCAAAGCCGCGCAGAGGGGCCGGGCAATCAAGGCGTTCCACATCTGCCGGAGCGACTAGCAGTGCCCCGCGCACTCGGTTGACTAGGTGCAGCGGTGCGGTGGCGGCCCAATGCGCCAAGGTGATGCAGCCTAGGCTGTGGGCAATCAGCACCACCGGCATGTCAGCTGCCGCGATTTCGCGCTCCAGTGCCTTCACCCAGCGCTGTTGGTCTGGGTATTCCCAATCGGCTTGTTCAACACGGCTGGCGTTGGGCAGGCAGTGCTGCCAGTGGCTTTGCCAATGATCGGCAGGCGAGCCTTGCCAGCCGGGCAGAATCAGGTAGCGAATGGCTTGACCGGACATGACAGCGATACCTCGGGTTGAGTACTGGGGGGAGTGCTCAACAGTGTAAGCCGATCATATTAGCTCGTTAAGTAATAAAAAATTATTTGTTTATGCAAAATATATGAATCTATCGGTGGGCTTATATTTATTTTTGGAATAACAAAATGAATAAATAGTATTTTTTTAATATAAAAAATCGCTTTATCCTCTGCTCATCGCATTCAAGTGCATGGAGCATCAGAGGAGCCCCATCATGACTACCACGCTTCGCAGCATTGAGCACCCGAACGAACCCGGCATTCTGCGTGAAGTTCAGACCGCCTTGCGTGACCTGCGCTTTGGCTCGGTGGAAATCACGGTGCATAACGGTCAAGTCGTCCAGATTGAGCGTAAAGAGAAATTCCGCCTGCAACCTGGCAGCAAAAACGCCTGATTATCAGGCTGCTACCTCTACCTAGGCTGACTGCTGCGCCTCATCTCATCGCGAATGAGGCTTTGCCAAGAATAAAACCCGATTTGATCCCTTCAGTGAGTTTCCCCGTTTAGGAGCCTTAATATGTCTCTTCGCCGTTTTGCGCTGGCGGCCCTTGCCAGTGCCTTGATTGTCGGGCCGGTGTCTGCGGCCACGGAACTGCTCAACGTGTCCTACGATCCGACCCGTGAGCTTTATGTGGACTATAACCAAGCCTTCAACCGTTACTGGCAGTCCAAAGGCCACGAGGCGGTGACCATTCAGCAATCCCACGGTGGCTCAGGTAAACAAGCCCGCGCAGTGATTGATGGTCTGCGCGCGGATGTGGTGACCTTGGCGCTGGCCGGTGACATTGATGAGCTCTATAAGATCGGCAAGCTGATCCCAGAAAACTGGCAGAGCCGCTTGCCGAATGCCAGCACGCCCTATACCTCGACCATCGTGTTTTTGGTGCGTAAGGGCAACCCTAAAGGCATCAAGGATTGGGATGATCTGGTTAAACCCGGCGTCGAGGTGATTACCCCGAACCCGAAAACCTCCGGCGGCGCGCGTTGGAACCTGTTGGCCGCTTGGGCCTATGCTCAGCAAAAATACGGCAGTGAAGACAAAGCCAAAGCCTTCGTTGAGAAGCTCTACAAGCAAGTGCCTGTGCTGGATACCGGCGCGCGCGGCTCGACGATTACCTTTGTGAACAATAAAATCGGCGATGTGCTGCTGGCTTGGGAAAACGAAGCCTTCTTAGCCCTGAAGGAAGAGGCCGGTAGCAATTTTGAAATCGTTGCGCCTTCTGTCTCCATTCTGGCGGAGCCGCCCGTAGCCGTGGTGGACAAAAACGTCGAGCGTAAAGGCAGCCGTGAAGTGGCCGAAGCCTATCTGACCTATTTGTACAGTGAAGAAGGCCAGCGCATTGCCGCTAAGCACTTCTACCGTCCGCGTAACCCGGCAGTGGCCGCTGAGTTTTCCAAGCAGTTCCCGGCCCTGAAGCTGGTGACTATTGACGGCGCTTTTGGTGGCTGGAAAACCGCGCAGCCGAAGTTCTTCGGTGATGGCGGTATCTTCGATCAGATTTATAAGGCCCATTAAAGCGGCAGCGATAAGCCCCACGCCAGCAGCGGCAAGCGGGCTTGTCGCTTACCCTTAACGCCTCTCAGTGAGAATCCGCTATGTCACGCCGCATTTCCCCCGTCATACCCGGCTTCGGGCTGACGCTGGGCTACACCTTGGTTTACCTCAGTTTGCTGGTGCTCATTCCCTTGGGTGCCATGTTTATCAAGACCACTCAGCTGAGCTGGGAGCAGTTCATCGCGGTGATCAGTGCGCCGCGCGTGCTGGCGGCCTTGCAACTCAGCTTCGGCACGGCGCTGATTGCCGCCTTGATCAACGGTGTGGTCGGTACGCTGCTGGCTTGGGTGCTGGTGCGTTACCGCTTTCCCGGTCGCCAGATTATTGAGGCGATGATTGATCTGCCCTTTGCGCTGCCTACCGCCGTGGCCGGTATTGCTCTGACAGCACTTTATGCGCCCACCGGATTGGTCGGACAGTTCGCCACAGACTTAGGCTTTAAGATCGCCTATTCGCCGCTGGGCATCAGTTTGGCACTGACCTTTGTCACCCTGCCCTTTGTGGTGCGTACCCTGCAACCAGTGTTGGCCGATATTCCCCGTGAAGTGGAGGAGGCTGCCGCTTGCTTAGGCGCTAATCCGTGGCAGGTGGTGCGCTATGTGCTGCTGCCCGCCATTTTACCAGCATGGCTGACCGGCTTTGCGCTGGCCTTTGCGCGCGGTATCGGTGAATACGGCTCGGTGATTTTCATCGCTGGCAATATGCCGATGAAGACCGAAATTCTGCCACTGCTGATCATGGTCAAGTTGGATCAGTACGATTACACCGGAGCGACGGCCATCGGTGTGCTGATGCTGGTGGTGTCCTTTATTTTGCTGCTGCTGATCAATCTGTTGCAGCGCCGCATTGCCACGCCTTGAGGAGCCTCGCATGTCATCATCTCTAACGGCCAGTCTTCCCGCGAATACTGCCAGTGCGCGCCGGGGTAATGCCTTGGGTCGGCGTTTGTTGATCCTCAGTGCTTGGTTGGTGTTTGCGCTGTTTTTGCTGCTGCCGCTCTATGTGGTACTCAGTGAGGCGCTCAAGCTGGGTTTGGGCACCTTTTTTAGCGCCATGCTGGAGCCCGACGCGCTCTCCGCCATGAAGCTGACCCTGTTGGCGGTAGGCATTTCCGTGCCGCTGAATCTGCTGTTCGGTGTCTCGGCGGCTTGGTGCGTGAGCAAGTACGAGTTTCGCGGCAAAAGTCTGCTGGTGACGCTGATTGATTTGCCCTTTTCGGTATCACCGGTGATTGCTGGTCTGATTTATGTGCTGATGTTTGGTGCACAGGGTTGGTTTGGCCCTTGGCTGCAAGATCAGGACATCCAGATCGTATTTGCCGTGCCCGGTATCGTACTGGCGACTCTGTTTGTCACCGTACCCTTTGTCGCCCGTGAGCTGATCCCGCTGATGCAAGAGCAGGGCACTCAGGAGGAGGAAGCGGCGCGTCTGCTCGGAGCCAATGGTTGGCAGATGTTCTGGCATGTGACCCTGCCCAACATCAAATGGGGTTTGATTTACGGCGTGGTGTTGTGCACAGCGCGGGCTATGGGTGAGTTTGGCGCGGTGTCGGTAGTTTCCGGGCATATTCGTGGTCTGACTAACACCCTACCGCTGCATGTGGAAATCCTCTACAACGAATACAACCACGTCGCGGCCTTCAGCGTGGCCAGTTTGCTGCTGGTCATGGCCTTGTTCATCCTGCTGCTCAAGCAGTGGAGCGAATCCCGAATTAACCGCCTGCGCCACAGCGGCGCGGAGGAGTAAGCCATGAGTATCGAAGTCAATCAGGTCAACAAACGCTTTGGTGCCTTTCAAGCCCTTAAAGACATCAATCTGAATATCCAAAGCGGCGAATTAGTGGCGCTGCTTGGCCCCTCTGGCTGCGGTAAAACCACCTTACTGCGGATCATCGCCGGACTGGAAACCCCGGATACCGGCAACATTATCTTTCATGGTGAGGATGTATCCAGCCGTGAGGTGCGCGAGCGCAACGTAGGCTTTGTCTTCCAGCATTACGCGCTGTTCCGCCATATGACGGTGTTCGATAATGTGGCCTTTGGCCTGCGTATGAAGCCTAAGCGCGAGCGGCCCAGCGAGAAAGCCATTGCCGATAAGGTGCATGAGCTACTGAATCTGGTGCAGTTGGATTGGCTGGCCGACCGTTACCCTGAGCAGCTTTCCGGCGGGCAACGTCAGCGCATTGCACTGGCGCGCGCCTTGGCGGTTCAGCCGCGTGTTCTGCTGTTGGATGAGCCCTTTGGTGCGCTGGATGCCAAGGTGCGCAAGGAGTTGCGCCGCTGGCTGGCCCGTCTGCATGAAGAAGTACACCTGACCTCGGTGTTCGTGACCCACGATCAGGAAGAAGCTATGGAAGTAGCCGACCGTATCGTGGTGATGAACAAGGGCGTGGTGGAGCAAATCGGTTCGCCGGGTGAGGTCTACGAGAACCCAGCCAGCGATTTCGTCTACCACTTCTTGGGCGACTCTAACCGTCTGCACTTGGGCGAGAAGCAGATTCTGTTCCGTCCTCATGAGGTGTCGCTGGCGCAGCAAGCCGAAAGTGACTTTCGCCCTGCTGAGGTACGGGATATTCGGCCTTTGGGCGCAGTGACCCGCATCACCCTGAAGTTGGATACTCAGGATGAGCTGATCGAGGCCGAAGTCATTAAAGATCACGCCAGCCTCAGTGGATTACGGCGCGGGCAGATTCTGTACTTTAAACCCAAGGCCAGCCAGCCAGCCTAAGGGTTAGGACGCCGATCCAAACAGTTACGGCTTTGGATCGGCGCAAGCCTGGTTAGCGCAGTAGGCTAGGATCACCCTGACGTGCCGCTGCGCGGGCTTCCTCCTCAGAAAGCAGCAAGGCCAGTGGTAAATCGCGTAGCCGCGCATAAGCCACCAGTACATCCGCCCAGCAGGCATGATTGGCGAACTGCATGCCCGCTTCATCCAGTGTCCCGCCTTGGTTGATGTAGCCCAACACCACCGTATTGTGCGCCTCGGGCAGAATCGGCCACAGATGGCCCCGCGCAACCTCCGGGCGCATGTGGGTCAGCAGAATGCGCTGAGGGATGCTGTCCGGAAATAGGCGCTGTAGCAGTGCTGGAGCAGCCACTGCCGCACCTTCCCATGAGTCGCGTGCGGCGCGGAAGCGTCCCGGCTCCTGTAGGTACAATAGGCGATAGGCGCAGTCCGCTTGTTTGAGGCGCTCTGCAGCGCGGCGCATCTCGGCCAGTTGGTAGCTGCCGTTAGCGATCAGCAGCAGGGGGTTTTCGCCGGGTAATTCTTCTAGCAAGAGTGCGCCATCATGGGCCAATTGTTCGGCCTGTGCGGCATTGAACACGGCGGGCCGCTCGCGTTTCGGCACGACCATACAGGCCAGCACACCACGGGCTTGGTAAATGCTGGGCAGCAAGGCGAGGGTGCTGTTGTGGTCAGCGGGAAACAGCACGCGCACCATGTCGCTCATCTCACCTAGTAGGGCTTCGCAAAAGCTGGTGTCTTGGTGGGATTGCTGATTTTTGCCGTTTTCCCAGGTGTGGGAGGTGGCAATCAGTGGCCAGCCTAACCAAGCGGCAGGGCGGCCCAGTTCTTTTTGCTGGCGGGCGAAGGTCAGAGTTTGCCGCACCGCCCCGAGCATCTTCATGCAGAAGGCTTCGTAACTGGCCACCAGATTCAAGCCGCCCTGATTGGCTAAACAGGCCGAGACCACTGCTTCCTCGTTCAAAGCGGTGATGACCTTGCCAGTTAGGGACTCTTGGTCATTTTCCGGGCTGATCACACGGTGTTTGTGTTCGGCTAGGACACCGGCTAGGCGATTGCTGGCCAGCTCGTCGGGGTTGCCGATGCGCGGGCGCAACTCAGGATTGGCACGGGTCAGATCGACAAAAAAGCGATCCACCGCCAGCATCGGCGAACAGGTGGCATCCCGGTATTCCAAGGGCGGTATCAACGGCAGGTTAGGATGCCGATTGGCCAGTGGATTATCGCGCTCCAGCAAGCGCCCTTTGCGCAGGCTGGCCAGTTGCTGACAGGCGTTGGCCAGTATCTCTGGCGCAACAAAGAGCGGCGCGGCATGTTGATTGAACAGGCTGCGCGCGTCAGGGTCGAGACTCGGATTGCCGGGCAAAGGCAGGTTGTGTGCGGCATTGCTGCCTGCGCCATAAAAGCCAAAGCCTTTAACTGTCTGGGCGATGCCATAGGGAATGGGTAACGGGTAGTGCAGTAAACCGCGCTCCTTCTCGGCAACGCGATGCTGGAGGCGTTGCTCCATTTCCCAGAGGGTGCAGACAAAGGCTGCCGGATCACGGCCATCGAACAGGATGGGGTCGAAGCCGTAACTGCGCAGTGATTGACAGAAGCGCTCCAAGCCTTCGGCGGTGCCCAGTTGGGTGCGTTGCTCAATGCGTCGCCCGTTGGCGATCATCACCGGCAATGCTACGCCGCAATCCTCCGCACGCCACCAGCGGGGAGCCCAGTCGCTGCCACGCTGTTCTTCAGCTGCCCCGTCAGAGAGGAAGGCCACCAGCGTTTCCCCCGGCAGAGGTGCATGCACATAGTGCAGCCCAGCAAAACCCAGATAGCCGCCCTCACTGAGGCCACCGGCAGTATGCGGATTGACGTGGCTGCCCAGTGGTGCGCGGGGACGCCCATCAGCGGCTTGTTGGTAGCCGTAAAAATCCTGCAATAACCGATTTAGCCCGGCTTCACCCTCGGCGGCATAGGCGGCGCTTTGTTCTGGATGCAGGTTGCCAGTGAGCAGGTTTAGGGCATCAATGGCTGCCACGCAATGGCCTTGGCCCATATTCCAGCCGCGTGTTTGCCCGGTTAAGGCATTGATGCCTAGATAACCGGCATAGGCGGGCACCATGTTTAACGACCCGCCCGTATGGCCTTCCGGGGTGACTTTGAAATCCTCGGCGGCGAGTGGCCGGCCATCAAGGTGTAGGCGTTGGGCGTAGGTCATATGAACCACCAGCCACATCCCAGCGCTGGCTATTCGATCGAGGGCGTGCAGCAGTCGGTAGACACTGGCCAAATCCGGTTGCAATCCGGTCTGTACCAATTGATGGGCCAGCCGGTAGACGGCGGCTTGGGTTTCCTGCGTATGCACGAAGGGGCCGTATCCGGCTTGCCAGAGCGCGTATTCCGGTTGCTGCTTGGCGTGGGCATCTAACTCAGCAAGACCGGGTAATAACTGACTCATAAGGCACTCCCTTGGGGGCTTGGTATAGTCTAGGAGAACACTCCTATTCTGATAGTAGCGCGCCTAGCTCTTAGATGCTTTGACATCAGAGAGCCCTGAATGAAGGAATACGCTTATGGCCATGCTCAGTTTTTTAGGTGCGATTCAACAGGTGACTGGCTCTTGTTACTTGCTGGAAACCCAAGCCGGGGCCAAGATTCTGCTGGATTGCGGTATGCGCCAAGGGCGGCGCGATGATGAGAGCGGCAACCGTGCGCCCTTTGCCTTTGACCCCAAAGCAGTGGATGCTGTGGTGCTGTCCCATGCCCATCTGGATCACAGCGGCTTGCTGCCCCGCTTAGTGGCCGAAGGCTTTACTGGGCCGGTACATGCCACCGATGCCACCTGTGATCTGCTGGAGCTGATGCTGCTGGACTCCGCGCACATCCAAGAAAAGGATGCCGAATGGGAAAACAAGTGGCGGCAACGGGTGGGCAAACCGCTGATTCAGCCGCTGTACACCCAGCTAGAAACCGAGCGTATGCTCAAACAGTGCCATGCTCATCACTACGCGCAAGCCTTTGAGGTTGCGCCCGGTGTGAGCCTGACCTTCTACGACGCAGGCCACATTCTGGGTTCGGCCATTGTGCAGCTGGAGGTTACTGAGCAGGGTCAGACCCGGCGCTTGGTGTTCTCCGGCGACTTGGGCAATGTGCAAACCCCACTGATGCACGCGCCCACCGCGCTGGAGCAGACCGATGTGCTGCTCATGGAATCTACCTACGGCGACCGTGACCACCGCAATGTTGAGGAAACCGTTGAGGAGCTGGCCGAAATCCTCAAGCAAGCCCATAAGGACGGTGGCAATGTGCTGATTCCCTCCTTTGCTGTGGGGCGCACTCAAGACCTGATTTACCATCTGGGGCAGCTCTACCAGCAAGGTCGGGTGCCGCAGCAGGCGGTTTTTCTCGATAGCCCCATGGCCATTCGCGCTAACGACATTTACTACCGCTTTCTCGATCAGCTGGACATCAGCGAAAGCGCCTTGCAGCATTTTGGCGGCCCCAACAGGTTGCACCTTGATACTTGGTTGCCGATTTTGCGGCCCACGCTCAGCCCGGAAGAATCCATGGCCATCAACCGGGTCAAGAGTGGGGCCATCATCATCGCTGGGAGTGGCATGTGTACCGGCGGGCGTATTTTGCACCACTTCAAACACAACCTCTGGCGGCGTGAGTGCCATCTGGTGATTGCCGGATTCCAAGCGCGTGGCACCTTGGGCCGCATGCTGGTGGAAGGCGCAGAAAGCGTAAAACTGCTGCATCAGCGCATTGCCGTGAATGCGCAGGTGCACACACTGGGCGGCTTCTCAGCCCATGCGGGACAGTCGGCGCTGTTGGAATGGGCGGGGCATTTCAAAAATACCCCAGCGCTTTACCTGATCCACGGCGAGCTGGAGAAAATGCAGACCCTGCAAACTGCATTGCAGGAGCGCCTGAAGCTAGAGGCGCGAATACCGGCTCCCGGTGATCGGATAAGCCTCTAGGGCACAGCCTACATCCAGAGCTGCTCAAGCTGCTTAAATCCCCAGTGATCTGGGGATTCACGGGAGAGGATGCGATCTTTGCTGGTGGCAAGATCAACAACCTGATGCGGCAGCGGACGGCCTGTGGTACTGCAAAAAAACACCTTAATCTTGGGCGTCAGCAAGGAGTAGGGGTGCTGCTCTAAGACCACCGCCAGCCGCCCGCTTTCCAGTCGCACCAGTGAGCCGGTGGGATAAACCCCCATGGCTTTGACAAAGGCCTGCAGAATGCGCTGATCGAAATGGTTTTTCCAGGTCGCCATGCGGTGCAGCGAATCAGCAGGCCCCCAGCCGCGTTTATAGGGGCGATCCGAGGTCACAGCATCATAGACATCGCAGACCGCGCCCATGCGTGACAGCAAACTGATGCGTTCACTGGAGAGCTGATGGGGATAGCCGCTGCCATCCATCTTCTCATGATGGTGCAAGCAAACATCCAATGCGTGGGTGCTGACGTCTAGGTTGCGGCGCAGAATCTCGCCCCCGGCCGCTGGATGCTGTTTGACGATATCAAACTCCTCATCGGTCAGCTTGCCCGGCTTGTTGAGGATGTGATCGGGGATAGCAATTTTGCCGATATCGTGCAGCAGCCCCGCTAAACCGGCTTCATGCACCAACTGATCATTGAGCCGCAACTGTCGCGCCAAACTGATCATCAGCACGCACACGGCAATGGAGTGCATGTAGGTGTAATCGTCCGCCGTCTTTAAGCGCACCAAACTGGCCAGCGCATGGGGGTTGCGTAGCACGGAATTGGTCACTTCACCGACCAAATGGCTGGCTTGTTCAAGGTCGATGGCATGGCCTAATCGCGCTTCACCAAACAGACTCATGATGGCTTGGCGCGACTGATTGCAGAGGATGATGGCCTGCTTCATTTCCTCGGCAAAGCTGGTGGAGCTCGTATCGGTAATGCTGGGGGTGGCGATAGCCTCGACAATGGCGGGTAGGCTGTCATCAGGTACGGCGGAGAGGCTTATCTTAGCGTCAGTTTCGCCCTCAGGCAGAGGGAGGCTTTGTGTGTCTGGGGACACATCCAAACCTTTGGTGGTGTCGATCCACAGCTCTTGCAGGGCGCAATCGCGGAGCTTGCGTAAGTCTCTGGGCGAGTCCAGTAAGAAGCTGGATTTCCAGAATGGATGATCAACCCACGACCCACCTAACGCATGGATATACATGCCTAAACGCAGATCTGATACCCGAATACATTTCAGCACAATGGGTATAACCTCTTGATGGCAAGTCTCATGGCAATTGGCCGCCTTGGGGATTCTACGCTTTGTCTGGGCACTCAGCACAGCTAGGCTCGACGGAGGTATAGCACTGGAAATACAGTGCGTCATGCCTAGCCTTTCCCTAAGGAGGATGCCATGTCTTTTGACGCAGAGGATTACCTGTCCCGCCACTTTAAGACCAGCGATACCCATTTGGCGGACATCTTAGATACGCTGATCCATCATGCAGTTCCTGAAGACAGCCAAAATCATAAGCTATATCGGGAGATGTTACTGACGGTAGTGCGCATGGCCCAAGCCGACCGCAGCCGTTGGGATGCCAAAATCCTGCTACAAACCATGCGCGAAATGGAGCAAGCCTTCCAGCGCCTAGAGCGCTTTAAGCGGCGGCGTAAAGTCACCGTATTTGGCTCGGCGCGCACCCCGAAAAACCATGCCCTCTACGCTGTAGCGCGGGATCTTGGTGCTGCTTTAGCCCGCTGTGACCTGATGGTAATTACCGGGGCTGGCGGCGGCATCATGACGGCTGCTCATGAGGGTGCAGGTCAGGACTACAGCCTCGGCTTAAACATCACCTTGCCCTTTGAGCAACAGGCCAATCCGGTGGTGGAGGGCTCGGACAATCTGCTGTCCTTTCACTTCTTCTTCGTCCGCAAACTGTTTTTTGTCAAAGAGGCCGATGCGCTGGTGCTCTGTCCCGGCGGTTTTGGCACATTGGATGAGGCGCTAGAAGTCTTAACCTTGGTGCAAACGGGCAAAAGTCCGCTGGTGCCCATTGTCCTGCTTGATGAGCCGGGCGGTACCTACTGGGCTGACCTCTTGGCCTTTATGACGCGACAGCTGACAGATAACCACTACATCCTCGCCAGCGACCTGCACTTGATGCGGCTGGTCACTAGTGTGGAAGAGGCGGTGGAGGAAATCACCGGCTTCTACCGTAACTTCCACTCCAGTCGCTGGTTGGAAGATCGTTTTGTGATACGCCTGCAGCATGGTCTATCCCGTGACGCCTTGGATCATCTGAATCTTCACTACCGTGATCTGTGCCTCAGCGGAGGCTTTGAACAGCAAGGCTGTTGTGCCTCTGAGTTGGATGAGCCGGAGCTGCAAGAGTTGCCGCGCCTGAGTTTTAACTTCAATAGCCGTGACTATGGGCGGCTGCGCGAGCTGACCGACTACCTGAACACCCCAGCGCACTGGTTTGTCATCGGCAGTCCTTTGTAAGACTTTGCACCTTTTTCAGGCAGTCACCCTGTAAAAAGCCCGATGACTGTGCTTGCGGTGAAGTATTTTTTATTGATTTACATCAATAAATCAGCGTTTAATGGCTTGCGGCATCTTGGCACGCTTTCTGTATTACCTTCTGTAAGTTCAACAGATGATGCAGAAGGACGTCCAACATGAAGAAGTTCGTTGCCCTTTCATTCTTGGTTGGTGCGCTTAACGTCAATGCAGCTGAAGTGGTTTCTGAAATCAAAGATACCAGCATTGGCGAAGGGTATGGCAGCTTGTCTGAGGTGATGATGGGCGCTGCTGCCGGTGGCCCCATCGGTGCCGTAGCGGGTGCGGTAGCCGGAGCTTTTGGTGGTGGTAGTGTCCAAGGCGCTACCCACACACAACAGCGCACCTACATGGTTCGGACTGACTCAGGAGAGATCCGCCGCTACCGCTCGCCAACCCGTATGTATGCGGTGGGCGATCAGGTGAAGATCGTGCGGGGCCGCATTCGTCCTGCTAACGAGGTTTGATCAGTGCTGAGCGATTTTATAGCCTTAAGGCTGGGCTAAATAGGAGGGCTTAGGTGGGTATGACGGGGCTTATCCCGGAGTGTGGCGGTAACGCAGTATGCAGTGAGTGTCCTGATAGCGGTTCCGGTCATGTAAGGCGACGGCCTGATGACCCATTCGATTTTACGCACAGACCCCGAATACCTTTTATTCCCCTGGCGGGTTTTTGGTTGAGTCTGTGCCTTTTATTTAAGAGCGATGCCGAAGATTAACGGCATCGCTCTGCATCACTCAGCGCTCTAGGTGCTTGAGTTTGTCGGCCACGCCATCCCACTCTTCGGCGTCCGGCAAGGCTTCTTTTCTTTCGGTGATGTTTGGCCAAATCTCTGCCAGCTCGGCGTTTAGCGCGATGAACTCTTGCATGTCTTCGGGCACTTCATCTTCGGAGAAGATGGCCTGCGCCGGGCACTCAGGTTCGCAGAGTGCGCAGTCGATGCATTCGTCCGGGTGAATCACCAGAAAGTTAGGGCCTTCGTGGAAGCAATCCACCGGGCAGACTTCAACGCAGTCGGTGTATTTGCACTTGATGCAGTTGTCAGTGACGACGAAGCTCATGGGCTTATCTCCTCATTGTCGGGGAGACGCCGCAAATCGCTCCCCGGTCGGCATTGATATGCCCCACAAGGCTAAAGTGTGGGCATATCCAGAACTTAAAATTATAACAGTGTTCAAGGCAGGCCGTCACAGACGGGCCTTTAGGCTATATAGCAGCTCCAGCGCGGCCCGTGGGCTCAGGCTGTCGGGATCTGTGTCCATCAGCGCGCCCAATACCGGATGCGGCAAGCTGGCAAAGAGATCCGGCTGTTGAGGCTGCTTGGCTATTTTGTCGGGATGATGGGGTAGGCTGCTGGTTTCCAGCCGCGCCAAGTGGATGCGTGCTCGCTGGATGACCTCTGCTGGAACGCCCGCCAGTTGCGCGACCGCCAAGCCGTAACTCTGGCTGGCTGGCCCTGACATCACATGGTGCAGGAAGATGATGCGCTCCTGATGTTCCGCCGCACTGAGGTGTACGTTGGCCACGCTGGGCTCGGTTTCGGGCAGCACGGTCAGCTCAAAGTAGTGGGTGGCAAACAGGGTGAAGGCGCGCATCTGTGCCAGATGTTCAGCGGCAGCCCAAGCCAGCGACAGGCCATCAAAGGTGCTGGTGCCGCGTCCCACTTCGTCCATCAATACCAAGCTGCGTTCGCTGGCATTGTGCAGGATGTTGGCGGTTTCGCTCATTTCCACCATGAAGGTGGAGCGGCCTCCGGCTAAGTCATCGCTAGAGCCAATGCGGGTGAAGATGCGATCCACCAGCGAGAGTTCGCAGCGGCTGGCCGGAACAAAGCTGCCAATGTGTGCCAGCAGCACAATCAGCGCCGCTTGGCGCATGTAGGTGGATTTGCCGCCCATGTTTGGCCCGGTGATGATCAGCATGCGCGTTTGATCATCCAGCGTCAGGTCGTTGGCGACGAAGGGTGCATCCAGTACCTGCTCCACCACCGGATGCCGTCCATTTTGGATGCGCAGGCAGGGTGTTTTGACGAATTCCGGGCAGTGCAAATCAAGGTTCAGCGCCCGCTCGGCTAGATTGGCCAGCACGTCTAGCTCAGCCAGTGCGGCGGCGGTTTCTTGCAGGGGGGCTAACTCGCCGATCAGCTGCTCTAGCAGGGCTTCGTAGAGGTATTTTTCCCGCGCTAAGGCACGGCTTTTTGCAGACAGCGCTTTGTCTTCAAAGGCTTTCAATTCAGGGGTGATGAAGCGCTCCGCCCCCTTGAGGGTTTGGCGGCGAATGTAATCGGCGGGCGCTTGTTCTGCCTGCACCCGTGGCAGCTCAATAAAGTAGCCGTGGATGCGGTTGTAACCGACCTTGAGATTGGGCAAGCCGGTACGGGCTTTTTCCCGTGCCTCCAAGTCCATCAGGAATTGACCGGCGTTCTCGCTGAGGGTCAGCAGTTCATCCAGTTCGGCATCGTAGCCCAGTTTGAGTACGCCACCTTCGCGGATGATGGACGGCGGGTTATCGACGATGGCGCGGGATAGCAAGTCGGCCAGCTCTGGGTAGGTACGGATACTGGTCGCCAAGGCTTTGAGGTGCGGGTTATTCAGTGCCTGCATGGCCTGTTGCAAGGCAGGCAGCGCGCCCAGTGCATCGCGCAGACGGGCAAGATCGCGCGGGCGGGCATTGCGTAGGCCGATGCGCGCTAGAATCCGCTCCACATCGCCGATGTCTTTAAGCAGCGGCTGAATCTCTTCAAAGCGATAGTCATTCAGCAAGCAGGTGATGGCGGTTTGTCGGGCCTCTAGGGTTTTACGGTCGCGTAATGGGCGGTTTAACCAGCGGTTAAGCAGGCGGCTGCCCATGGCGATCTGGCAGCGATCCATCACCGATTGCAGGGTGTTTTCACGCCCACCGGCCAGATTGGTATCCAATTCCAGATTGCGGCGGCTGGCTCCATCGAGGATGACGGTATCGTCTAGCCGCTCGTGGTACAGGCTGCGTAGGTGCGGTAGGGCGGTGCGCTGGGTGTCTTTGGCGTAGCGCAGCAGACAGCCCGCCGCGCCTATGGCTAAGCTGAGTTTGCCGCAGCCAAAGCCCTTAAGGTCTTGGGTGCCGAACTGTTGGCAGAGGCTTTTAAAGGCACTGTCTTTGTCAAAGTCCCAAGGCGCACAACGGCGCAGGCCTCGGCGTTTTTCCACCGGTAAGCCCAGCGGCCAGTCATCGGGGATCAGCAGTTCGGCGGGGTTGAGGCGCTCTAACTCGGCCAGCAGGTTTTCCCAGCCCTTGAGTTCTTGCACGCTAAAGCGGCCACTGGTGATGTCCAGCACCGCCAGCCCGAATAATTTTTCATCGCCTACTAGGGCGGTGAGTAGGTTGTCACGGCGTTCGTCGAGCAGTGCTTCGTCGCTTACCGTGCCGGGGGTGATGATGCGCACCACTTGCCGCTCTACCGGGCCTTTGGCGGTGGCAGGGTCGCCGACCTGTTCGCAGATGACTACCGACTCGCCGAGCTTAACCAGCCGCGCCAGATAGGTTTCTACTGAGTGATGAGGAATGCCTGCCATAGGAATGGCCTGTCCGGCTGACTGACCACGCGCGGTGAGGGTGATGTCCAGCAGGCTAGCCGCGCGCTTGGCATCCTCATAAAACAGCTCGTAGAAGTCGCCCATGCGATAAAACATCAGTTGATCTGGATGCTGATTCTTCAGGTTCCAGTACTGCTGCATCATGGGGGTGTGCTGAAAATTGCTTTCCATTCAATCACTTATGTATTTTTGTCAGTTTGACAGGCGGCTATTGTCCAATACTCTCGTGGCTTTGTCTGTCGGCTTTTTAGTGGGCGTTGGGATGGAGGCTTATAAGCCTGTCAGGATGCAGCTTTCAGCCTGCCCATCCTTGCAACTGGCATTGCAGGGATGGGGCTATTGCGGCTCAGGGATAAGCCGCTAGCAGGGGGTGTGATGGAACGGCATTCTGACTCAGAGATACATGATGGCCCGTTCGCCTAGGTTAAAGCGCGCGGTTTGCCGAGTCAGACAGCTGGCCAGATCCTCAAGGCTTCCGGCGTGGCGGGCGGATACCTGTGCCATGCTGGCGTTTTCGTCGGCAGTTCCGGCGATGCTGATCACGTTTTTTGACAGCTCCGTAGAGGCTGCCGATTGTTCCGATAAGGCCAGCGAAATACTGGAAATGGCCTTAAATACCTGTCCAGAGCTGTCACGGATGGCGGCGATGCTGCTGCCTGCTCTGGCGGCCAGCGCCACCCCTTGTTCCACCTGTTCAACGCCGGTTTCGATGCTGGTGACGGCACTTTGGGTGCCGCTGAGGATTTTGCTGATCATGCCCTCGATTTCTTGGGTGGACATGGAGGTGCTTTGCGCGAGCTTTTTCACCTCATCGGCCACCACGGCAAAGCCGCGTCCTGCTTCACCAGCCCGCGCCGCTTCAATGGCCGCATTCAGGGCTAGCAGGTTGGTTTGGTCGGCAATTCCCTTGATGGTGCTGACGATTTCCGCAATGGCCGCCGACTCTTGGCCGAGCCGCGATACTGAGGTAGAGGCTTCGCGCACCGTAGCGGCGATTTGCGCGATGCTGCTGACCGCTTGATCAATGATGCTCACGCCCTCCGAAGAGGCTTGCCCGGCTTGTTGAGCCAATCCGCTGGCATCGGTGGAGCAATCGCGCACATGGCGGATGCTGGTTTCCATCTCTTCAATGCTGGCCGCCATGCAGGCGGCAGCTTCGCTTTGTTGCCCCGACTGGGTGGCCACTTGGTTAGAGGCTTTGGACAGTTGATGAGCGCTGTCAGTCAGCTTGCGCGAAGCGGTTTGGATACCGGCAATGGCCTCGGCCATGCTGTCAGCCATCTGTCGGGTGGCGGTGAGTAATTGACCCACCTCGTCATTGCTATCGTGCTTGGGGATGCTCACGGCGAGGTTGCCCTTGGCGATTTCCTGCATGGCTTGCACGGCTTTTTCAAGGGGGCGGGTAACCCACTTGCTCAAGCTAAGGGAGGTGACAAAGGCGATGATCAGCGACAACAACAAGCCTGCGATCACCAAGCGGTTGCGCACGGCGGCAGCCTCTTCGGACAGCTCATCTAGGTAGCAACTAGAGGCCACCACCCAATCCCACTTGGCGTAGTGGGTAAATACAGCGATTTTAGCTTTTGGTGTTTTATCATTCAGGGAGGGATTGACGAACTTATACTCAAGCAGGCCGCTTTTCTTTTCGACAATCTCTTGAATGTAAGCAACGCCATCCGGGTCTTTAGCATCTAGAAAGTTCTTACCCTCTTGATTGGGGTGGATGACAAAGGTGCCTTTATCCTTTCCTGCATCAATGGCAAAGGTATAACCTGAGCCCGCGAACTTTATGTTCTTAATCTTTTCTTTTAGATTGGATAGCTCAGCCGTGAAGTCAAGACCAATAAAAAGTACGGCAACTACCTGCCCTGACTTATCCTGTTGTGGAATATAGCGTGTCATGTAATCGCGTCCAAAAAGGCGCGCCTTACCGGTGAAGGGTTCGCCTTTAATAAGTGCGCCATAGGCTGGATGGCCGCTGCCTAAGGCTGTACCCACGGCACGCTCACCGTTTTCCTTACGCAGGGAGGTGCTAATCCGCATAAAGTCGTCGCCTTGGCGTACAAAAACAGTAGCTACTGTACTGGTGATGGAAGCGAAGCGATCAACAACTTCATAGTTGGCATTAAGGGTTATCGCTCCTGATTTTAATACAGGACTGGCAACACCATTAACCTCTGCGCGGGCGCTGGTATCTAATGTAAAGCCTGCCGGAAAAAAGCTAATAAGGGTATTGCCTAGTTTCTCTGCAGAGTGTTCTAACGAGCTATTATAGCTATCCATTAGGTCTACAGTTTGCTGATTGGCTTGCTTAATGTTGGCAATACTTTTGTCAGCCAGTAAGTTACCAAGCCAATAGGTCATAATGCTGATAGCGAGGAGCAATAGCCCAGTCAGGATAATGGCTTGAGCCGTATTGAGCTTTTTGGCGATGGACCAGTTATGTGTCGTACTCATAACCTCAACATTCCTTGGAAAATAATGTGCTTATTTGAGGTCAGGTGCTGTGAGGGGGACGCAGGGAAAGACTACCTTCTACCTTGTTGGGGTGGTGTTTCAGACCTAGCGCGCTCATGCAACTAGGCGGGCTGCATCCCGCAGAGACCTGACAATCCTTAGGTATCTCAAGTGATTTGCTCTGGCGCACTCGGATGGATAGCAATATGGCCAGAATATAGGCGCAATAATGCCGCAATGAAGATGCATTATTTGTGACACTGATCAGCTATTTCCATGGATTGCCGAGCCCTGTTGGGAAAAAACGTGCCTTTTGTCAATTAGGCTGTTGGCTAGCAGGCTGTGTCCAAGCCCAGTAAAACACCAATAATCCGCCGATGGCTGTGAGGGCTCCTACATAGCCTGTAGCCGTCCAGCCCAAACCTGCGGAAATGGCCAATCCACCCAGCCAAGGGCCGAGGGCGTTGGCAACATTGAAGGCAGCATGGTTTGAGGCAGCCGCTAGGGTTTGTGCTTCATGGGCGATGTCCATCAAGTGGGTTTGCAGCGGTGGGCCGAGGGCGACCATGGTTCCCACGGCGAAGGCAGCGGGCAGTATGCTCCACAGTGACCCAGCAGCCAGTGGAAACAACAGCAGTACCAGTGTGCTCCAGAGCAGAATCCACGCCACTGATTTAAAGCGCAGCCTGTCGAATAGCCAGCCACCCGCCACATTACCGACAATGCCACCCAGTCCAAAGATGGCTAGCGTTACGGGAATCCAAGCTTCGCTGACCTTTGTGATATGGAGCAGGGTGGGTGCCAGATAACTGAACACGCAGAACATCCCCGCAAAGCCAATGGCACTGATGGCCAGCGCTAGCCACACTTGAGGCTGGTGGAAGGATTGCAGTTCGCGCAGCGGGTTGCTTTGTGCTTCCTTGCGGTTTAGCGGGAGATAGAGAAAGACCAGTGCAACGGTCAACAAAGCAATCAAACCTACCAAGCCAAAGGCATAGCGCCAGCTCAGTTGCTGTCCTAGCCATGTGGCCAGCGGATTGCCTATCAGCATGGCGAGGGTCAAGCCCATCATCACCCGACTGACTGCTTTAGCGCGTTGATCAAGACTGACCATGGAGGCGGCCACCAGCGCGGCCACGCCAAAGTAAGCACCGTGGGGTAGTCCGGCAATAAAGCGGTACAGCATCAAGGTGCTGTAGTCGGCCGCTAAAGCGCTGGCGAGGTTGCCTAGGGCAAAAAAGCCCATCAGTAGCATCAGTAGATTGCGCCGATATAGGCGTGCGCCCAGCACTGCCAACAGCGGCGCACCCACTACCACGCCTAGTGCATAGCTGCTGATAACGTGCCCAACCTGTGGCTCGCTAACCCTAAGATCCTCTGCCACGTTGGGCATCAGGCCCATTGAATCGCCTCGGATTCTCTAGACACCTTGCAAGCTCATTGCGTAACGCTTTTCAAACTCTACCGGTGACAGCCGATTGTTGAAACCATGGCGGCGTTTTGGGGTGTAGAACATCTCGATGTAATTGAACACTTCACTACGAGCATCTTGCCGTGAGGTGTAGATTTTCCGCTTGATTCGTTCCCGTTTCAGAAGCTGGAAAAAGCTCTCAGCCACGGCGTTGTCATGACAATTGCCTCGGCGGCTCATGCTGGCAACCA